>Ga0182228_1000063_pt1 | contig 24199 bp, 23 predicted proteins | sample G6R1MG_19_FD_128385 | JGI IMG/M metagenome (GOLD analysis project Ga0182228, IMG submission 128385) | Miscanthus phyllosphere microbial communities from Michigan, USA - G6R3_MAIN_07NOV2016_LD1 MG | ecosystem: Host-associated > Plants > Phyllosphere > Phylloplane/Leaf | place: USA: Michigan... | reverse complement strand
GAGCGTCATCCGCCCAAGGGCGCGATCAACCCAGCGCAGCAGCGCCCACGCGACCGGCCTTGCGGCGACGCGATACGATCAGGCCAGCGCCGATCACCAACAGGCTGAGTACGCCGGTGGCGACGATTTCGAGGCGATGCTCTTCCTGCAGCAGCATGATGGTCAGCACCGCGACGATGAACGCGATCACAGCCCAGGTCAGCCATGGGAACAGCCACATCTTGAAGTCGATGGCCTCGCCTGCAGCAATGCGCTTCTGGCGCATACGCAGCTGCGACACCGCGATCACCAGATACACCAGCAGTGCGATGGCACCGGAGCTGGCGAGCAGGAAATCGAATACGGCCGCAGGCGCGATGTAGTTGGCGAACACGGTCAGGAAAGCCGCCGCAGTCGACATGAGCACCGCCCAGTGAGGCGTACCGCCCTTGCTGGTGCGCTTCGACACGGCAGGTGCATCGCCGCGCTTGCCCAGCGAGAATAGCATGCGCGAAGCGGTGTACAGGGCCGAGTTCAGGCAGCTGGTCACAGCAACCAATACCACCAGGTCAACAATCAACTTGGCGTTCGGAATGCCCATTGCATCGAGCACGGTCTGATAAGAACCCACCTCGGCCAGGCGCGGGTCGTTCCACGGCACCAGCGACACTACGATGAAGATCGAAACCAGATAGAACAGGAAGATCCGCCAGATCACCGAGTTGGTGGCCTTGGTGATCTGCTTGCCAGGGTTCTTGGACTCGGCCGCTGCGATGGTCACGATCTCGGTGCCCATGAACGAGAACATAGTGGTCAGCATCGCTGCCAGCACTGCGCCCATACCGTTGGGCAGGAAGCCGCCGGTGTCGAACAGATGGCTGACACCGCTGACGTTGCTGGTGGGCAGCAGACCGAAGATCGCCGCAACACCCAGCACCACGAACGCAATGATCGCCACGACCTTGATCAGCGCGAACCAGAACTCGAATTCACCGTAGTTCTTCACGCTGAACAGGTTGGTCGCCGTCAACACCAGCGTGATGACCAGCGTGAACATCCAGATCGCGATGTTGGGGAACCAGGCGTGCAGGATGGTTGCAGCAGCGTTGGCCTCCAGTGGAATCACCAGCACCCAGAACCACCAGTACAACCAGCCTATAGTGAAACCGGCCCAGTGACCGATAGCGCGGTCGGCATAGGTTGAAAACGAACCGGTGTCAGGCGAGGCAACGGCCATTTCAGCCAGCATGCGCATCACCAGCACCACCAGCGTACCCGCAGCGGCATACGCCAGCAGCACGGCAGGGCCGGCTTCGGCAATCGCGTGGCCGGAGCCGACGAACAAACCGGCGCCAATCACGCCAGCAATCGACAGCATCGTAATGTGTCGAGGTTTCAGCCCTTGTTCGAGCTCGGAAGAGTTAGCGGTACTGCTCATAAAACCACCTGTGCAAGACGAGCGAGGCACACCGGAGCGTTACGTAAAAAGAAACCTACGGTGCCGTTCTTTATATTTGACGCAAGAATTGCGCCAAAATATTTCGAAAACGACGTCGCTTAGAGAATACGAGGCCTGTGGCTTGAACCGTGAAGCATGCAAGACGATGGCTTTTCTTAGCTGTCTGTAGGATTTGTTACCAAACGCCTCAGATTCGTCTACATGCACGCACCAAAAATGCCCCAAACCTTCTTCCAAGCGCAAACATGGTGCAGAAATCAGACCGCCGCTCAGCAAATGCTACTTCCAACACCAGGCCAAAGCTGGCAACATCGCGCCTTTTTCGCGCACGCCCCTGTTTTACAGGGCATCATGCTTGCCTTCTTGCGACCGTCCGCTGCCCGGATGAGACAACCCGTCGAGCGCCTCCACGCTGGACGCCAGACGTCGATGGTTGTCCTTTAAACGCTGTGCTAGCTTGGCGTTCGCTGGCAGCAGCGCGCACACTTCAATGAGGACCCCACATGGCCGAGGCCACGCCCGCCCTGGAAATCCGCAACCTGCACAAGCGCTACGATCAGCTTGAGGTGCTCAAAGGCATCTCGCTGACGGCTCGCGACGGCGACGTCATATCGATCCTCGGCTCCTCCGGTTCCGGCAAGTCCACGTTGCTGCGCTGCATCAACCTGCTGGAAAACCCGCATCAGGGCCAGATTCTGGTGGCCGGCGAAGAATTGAAGCTCAAGGCCGCGCGCAACGGCGACCTGATTGCCGCTGATAACCGGCAGATCAATCGCTTGCGCAGCCAGATCGGCTTCGTGTTCCAGAATTTCAACCTGTGGCCGCACATGAGCGTGCTCGATAACATCATCGAAGCCCCGCGTCGCGTGCTCGGTCAGAGCAAGGCCGAGGCCATTGCGGTGGCTGAAGAGTTGCTGGCCAAGGTCGGTATCGCCGACAAGCGCCATGCCTACCCCGCGCAACTTTCCGGCGGACAGCAGCAACGCGCCGCCATTGCGCGTACGCTGGCCATGCAACCAAAGGTTATCCTGTTCGACGAGCCGACCTCGGCCCTCGACCCGGAGATGGTTCAGGAAGTACTCGGCGTCATCCGCGCACTGGCTGAAGAAGGCCGGACCATGCTGCTGGTGACCCACGAAATGAATTTTGCACGTCAGGTATCAAGTGAAGTGGTGTTTTTGCATCAGGGAATGGTCGAAGAACAGGGCACACCGCAGCAAGTGTTCGAAAACCCGCTGTCGGCAAGGTGCAAACAATTCATGTCGAGTCACCGCTAACGGAGCAACACCCATGCAGTCGTACAAAAAGATCTTGCTGATCGCAGCGGCCACCCTTGCCTTCAGCGGCAGTGCCTTTGCTGAAACAATGAAAATGGGCATCGAAGGTGCCTACCCGCCGTTCAACAACAAGGACGCGAGTGGCCAGGTGGTGGGCTTCGACTATGAAATCGGCCAGGCCCTGTGCGCCAGGATGAAGGTCGAGTGCGAAGCGGTGACGTCAGACTGGGACGGCATCATCCCGGCGTTGATGGCCAACAAGTTCGACTTCCTGATCTCGTCGCTGTCGATCACCGAAGAACGCAAGCAGGTGGTCGATTTCACCAACCCGTATTACTCGAACAAGCTGCAATTCATCGCGCCGAAAACCTCCTCGATCGACGTGTCGAGCACTGAAAAAGCCAAAGAAAGCCTTGCCGGCAAGTCAGTGGGTGCACAGCGCTCGACACTGGCCGCCACTTGGCTGGAAGACAAGCTCGGGATCATGGACGCCAAGCTCTATGACACTCAGGAAAACGCCTTCCTCGACCTGTCCTCCGGTCGCGTCGACGCCATGCTGGCCGACAAATACGTCAGCTTCGAGTGGCTGAAAAGCGAAGCGGGTCAGAACTTCGAGTTCAAGGGCGAGCCTGTCGTTGAAGACGACAAGATCGGCATCGCCGTGCGCAAGGGTGACGACGCCCTGCGCGAGCGCTTGAACGCGGCCCTGAAAGAAATCATCGCTGACGGCACCTACAAGAAGATCAACGACAAGTATTTCCCTTTCAGCATCCTCTGATTCACCTGACCGCGTCGCCGCCGCTTCCTGTCGAAGCGCGGCGACCGGCCCTGACAAAGCCTGCCCATGAACATTGATCTCCACGGATTCGGCCCGGCCCTTGCGGCTGGCGCGCTGATGACGGTCCAGCTTGCACTCTCGGCCCTGTGCCTGGGGCTGATACTCGGACTGCTCGGCGCCTTGGCCAAGACCTCGCCCTACAAGCCACTGCAATGGCTGGGCAGTACCTACTCGACCCTGGTACGCGGCATTCCCGAACTGCTTTGGGTGTTGCTGATTTACTTCGGCACCGTCAACGGCATGCGCGCTCTGGGCAACCTGTTCGACATTCCTGACCTGGCCCTGAGCGCCTTTGCTGCCGGGGTCATCGCCCTGGGCATTTGCTTCGGTGCCTACGCGACCGAAGTGTTTCGCGGCGCGATTCTGGCCATCCCCAAAGGTCATCGTGAAGCCGGGCTGGCGCTGGGCATGTCACGCTCGCGCATCCTCTTCAAACTGGTCCTGCCGCAGATGTGGCGCATCGCCCTGCCCGGTCTGGGCAACCTGTTCATGATTCTGATGAAAGACACCGCGCTGGTCTCGGTGATCGGCCTGGAAGAAATCATGCGCCACGCGCAGATCGCCGTGGGCTTCACCAAGCAAGCGTTCACCTTCTACATGGTCGCGGCCTTCATGTACCTGGGCCTGACCGTGCTGGCCATGGCCGGCATGTACTTCCTTGAGAAGCGCGCCAGTCGCGGCTTTCTGAGGAGCGCGTCATGAACTGGGAAGTCATCATCAAGTGGCTGCCACGCCTGGCACAGGGCGCGACCCTGACCCTGGAGCTGGTGGCGATTGCCGTCATCGCCGGGCTGATCCTCGCCATCCCGATGGGCATTGCCCGTGCATCGCGTCACTGGCCGGTGCGCGCCCTGCCCTACGCCTACATCTTTTTCTTCCGCGGCACACCGCTGCTGGTGCAACTGTTTCTGGTCTATTACGGGCTGGCGCAGTTCGAGTCGGTGCGCCAGAGCGCGTTGTGGCCGTACCTGCGCGACCCGTTCTGGTGTGCCGTGGTGACCATGACCCTGCACACCGCCGCCTACATCGCCGAAATCCTGCGTGGCGCCATGCAGGCGGTGCCGCCAGGTGAAATCGAAGCGGCACGGGCGCTGGGCATGTCGAAATGGAAGGCGCTGTTCTACATCGTCCTGCCTCGCGCAGCACGCATCGGCCTGCCGGCCTACAGCAACGAAGTGATCCTGATGCTCAAGGCCAGTGCGCTGGCCAGCACCGTCACCCTGCTGGAACTGACCGGCATGGCGCGCACGATCATCGCCCGCACCTACCTGCCGGTGGAAATCTTCTTCGCCGCCGGCATGTTCTACCTGGTCATGACCTTCGTGCTGGTGCAGGGCTTCCGGCTGCTGGAAAAACTATTGCGTGTAGACGCAAGCCAGGGTCGCTGATATGAAAGGTGCTGGCGTCGATCCAGTCAGCACCTTGCCACACGAGGCCGCCACCATGCCCTCTGAACCTCGCTTGCAGGATGAACACCTCAGCAGCCACTTTGGTGCGCTGGACAGCTTCCTGTTCGCGCATCAGGCCTTGTGGCGACCCAAGCCGTTCACGCATCTGGCCCTGCCATGGGAAGACAAATACCCTGACCTCGCGCACTGGCTGCGACAACGCACGCTGGAACAGGCCGAGGCCGCGCACAATCACCCGGAACACCTCGACGCGCCCTTCCCGTTCAAGCAACTGGCCGCCGAAGCCGTCGCGCTGAGCCACGTCGCCGAACTGCCCGTGCATGCGCTGCAGCCGGTCGAGCCGCGCATGAGCGTCGATGTGCCGGGGCGCAAGTGGCAGCAGATCGAAGCCTTCGCCAGCCATCTGGACATGCGTGACAGCACAACTCACTGGCTGGACTGGTGCGCTGGCAAAGGCCATCTGGGGCGCCGCCTGACCGGGCCCGGCCAGCGTCTGACCTGCCTGGAGCACGACCCGGCGCTGATCGAAGCAGGCCTGGCCCTGAGTACGCGGCAAGGCATCGACGCCAGGCATGTGCAGCAGGATGTCATGGCCGACGACACGTGGCGCTACCTGCAACCCGAACACACGCCTGTGGCGCTGCATGCCTGCGGCGACCTGCACATTCAGTTGATGGAGCTGGCCAGCCAGACGGGCTGTCGGCACATGGCGATTGCGCCGTGCTGCTATAACCGCACCCGGCACGACCTTTATCAGGCGCTGTCCAGCGAGGGCAAGGCGTCCGGCCTGAAGCTGTCGCGAGACGAGCTGGGTCTGCCACTCAGTGAAACCGTGACAGCCGGCGCGCGCGTACGCCGTCAACGCGACATCTCGATGGCCCGTCGCCTGGGCTTCGACCTGCTGCAGCGCCGCCTGCGCGGCATCGATGACTACTTGCCCACACCGTCGCTGCCAACGTCCTGGCTGGATGCGTCCTACACGGACTACTGCAACCATCTGGCAAAACTCAAGCATCTGCCTGCACCGGGTCAACAGGACTGGGCCGCGCTGGAGGCCGCTGGCTGGAAAAGACTGGCCGAAGTGCGCAACCTGGAACTGGTCCGCGATCTGTTTCGGCGTCCGCTGGAGATGTGGCTGGTGCTGGACAGAGCGATGTATGTGCGTGAGCAGGGTTACAGCGTGAGCGTTGGCACTTTCTGTGACAGCCGGATTACACCGCGCAACCTGCTGATTCTGGCTCGAAAATCGTGACGTAAATCGATTGAGCAACCTGTGGATAAGTCTGTTGATGAAAATGTGGATGAGTGCGTTAAAGCTTGGCGCGCCAGTTACTGAAGCCCCTTATTTTTTTCCGCAATCCTTCCCGTAACCCGCAAAAACAATGCCTTGCGGCTCAATGCACCCGACTGCACACAATTACCCGACTGCGCAAATCTTTATCAGCAAATTGTGCATAAAGATTTGGTAAAGGCTCTGGCGCAAGCGTTTTGCGCGGCCCAATCGTGCACACGCAGACGCCTGTGCACGAGCTGTCCGGCGTAAGATTTCAGACCTCTTCGACACACTCCAGCGAGCGCTCGACCATCACCTTGGCCATTTCCAGCATGTGCATGGAAGCGAACGCCAGATCGCGTTGCGAACCGGTCAGTTCATCGCCGAGTTCGTGAGCGGTGGCCGATGCGCAGCGCAGAAAATCCAGCGCGTGCACCAGGGTGGCTTCCAGGCTGATGAAGTCGAACTTGCTGTCGTGGGGTTCCTTGGCCGGTCGGGAGATTGGCAGGTAACACTCCATGGCGCGCTTGACCACAGCCTTGTCGAAGACCGGTGCGGCGCTGGACGGTTTGTTGGGCGGATCGGGGGTTACTTTGACCATGCTTTAGCTCCTTCTATTGAAGTCGCTGCCATTCCGCTACTAAACGAAAAGGCGGCAACTGTACGCGAGTTAGTAGACCGGTGAGCTAAGAACCGGCGCACCCGAAGGTGCCAAGCGCACAGTCGCCATAGCATCAGGACGAAGCCTAATGAAACGCGGCTGTGTTACGCCTTAACTCACTGCGGGCTACTAAACCCGATCGCTGATGGGCAGCGACGGGGCGGAGATTAGAAGCCCAGACAGAGGGGCGCAAGCGGTCTGGGATTCTCTCGGAAATGTCCTTCAAAAGAAAGAGACGGTGCCTGCAAAAACCGGCCTGAAAGCGTTGCAAAACATGATCTCAACACAGGTGCGCAGAACCCGTGGGAGCGAGCTTGCTCGCGAAGACTGAATACGCAGCGCCGCATTCCTGTCATGACTCACTACTAAAACTGATCATCCTTCAACCGCGCAAACGGCACACTGCGGTTCTGCAGCTTGCGCAACGTCAGCTTATAGGCACTGGACTTGATCTGACTGCCCATCGGCGTCTCCTCCAGCAAAATCCGCCCCGACGCAAACGCACAGCCCGTGCTCATCATCTTGTACTTGAGCAGGTACAGCCCCGGGTCCATCTTGGCGAACACAAACACCGCCCCGGCCGGCACAAACGCATGCCGAAACGCCCTGCGCCCCACCGCATCCGTAACCTTGGCATACACCGCCGACTCGCCCGCCGAGTTATCCACAGTGATCTGCGACCAGCCGTTGTCCTTGAGCACCGGCATGTCCTTCACATAACCCGCCTTGTCCGGCCACGGCGCGCCCATCGGATCAAGCGCCGGCACGCCACATTCGGACGCCGCCGCATCCACCGGCTTAGCCGGACTCGCTACAGGTTCCTCGACCGGCATGACAGGCGCGGGCTTGACCCACGTCTGCGCAACCGGCGCAGGCTCGGACGGCACAAACGACTTGCCTGCACCCGGGTCGTAGCCCATCCATGCGCCACCCGCGCAAAACACCACAAACAACAGCGCCCAACGCCATACACTGCGACGACGCTTGTCACGGGAAGGGGATGCGGAGGCATAGGAAGAAGACTTGGGCGCCGGCCCCGAACGAGCCGCCTGAGACGGCGCAGCAGCAGTGGCTGCAGAAGTGGCCGCATACACATGAACCGCCTGCCCACGCGCGGCATGCGCCTGCTTGCGGCGCGCAGCGTCCATACGCGCCTTGTGCTCATTGGCAGCGAGCTGCGCATCATAAGCCGCACGCCGCGAAGGGTCAGCCAGCACATCGTGAGACGCGTTGACGACGCCCATCATCTCCGAGGCGTAAGGATCTGGATTCCTGTCAGGATGCAGCTTCTGCGCCAGCTTGCGATAAGCCTTCTTGATCTGCTCAGGAGAGGCATCGCGAGCGACACTCAGCAGCTCGTAATGCGTAGGCGTTCTCTGCATTGCACGTGCTGTCCATGGCTGACTGCCATTTTCGATACAGCTGTATCGGCCAAAAAGCTGGTAGCTCCAGTGCAAATCCGACGCAACAGCAACCAGCGCACAAGAAAATGCCCGAATCCAGAGGATCCGGGCATTTCTTGAAACATCGATGAAGCCTTCGTGAGCGTCCAGACGCACATTCATGCGATTCAGACAGCCATCCTCAGCCCCACCTTGCGCAAGACCCAACAGGCCATACGCACCTGCAAATATCCTTCAACAACTCCTCAGCGAATGACCAGCCTGCGGCATACAACACCCCAAACCCGGTTACGATCCATCGCATCACTCATCAGATAGTCCTTTATCTGCCTGGCTGAAAAGCTAACGACCCTTGCTGCTGACTCAGTAGCCTGGGCCGTTGAGAACAAGCCTATGCAAAGCCCTCCTGCCCCGCAACTGCTCAAAAATGGCGGGGTCGGATGGGTGCCTTCTTGAGCGCCAGATAGCCATCAAGGCTAGACATATCGGTTTGCAAGGCCAAGTGAAAAATCCAGCGTTCCGTGATGCACAAGCCGTGTGCGCCAACGGCAAAATCAACGCCCGAATTCAACGCCATCCGCCCTGCCACACAGACCAATCCGTCCAAACCAACAGAAACGTCCTGCACCACCACCTGCCCACATCCGACCTGAAGCGCCAATGGTCGATTTTTTTCAACTGAATCAGACAGCTAGGCTTTACAAGCGCATCAGACTCTATATACTCGCAGCCCATTACGCCGGTATAGCTCAGTTGGTAGAGCAACTGACTTGTAATCAGTAGGTCCCGGGTTCGACTCCTGGTGCCGGCACCACATTAGGCTCCATTGCATTCTACTGAATGCTCTGGAAGCCCCGAAAACCCGCCCTTTGGCGGGTTTTTTCGTTCAAGGACCCTCTGTCGGGATCCAACAAAATCCCCCTTCCCCGAGGGTATGTTAGGGGTACTGCGATTTTCCGGTCAGGAGCGCGTACCCCTATGCCACGTCTAGCGATCCCTCTCAGCGACCTGCAATGCCGCACGGCCAAAACCCGCGAGCGCGCCTACAAACTGTTCGACGGTGGTGGCATGTACCTTTTCGTCAAACCCAATGGCGTGAAGACCTGGCGCTTGAAGTACACCAAGCCCAAAGGCAAGGAAGGTACGCTCATCATCGGCAACTACCCCATAGTTACCCTTTCCGTCGCACGACGTAAGCGAGACGAAGCCAAGGCGTTGCTGCTCGACAACCTCGACCCAATGGAAGAAAAGAAGAAGGCCAAGATCGTAGCCCAGCGGGCGGCACTGCTTTTCGAAACCGTTGCTCTGGAGTGGCACGCCGACATGTCTCGTCGCTGGACCGAAGGACACGCAAAAACCGTGATGAGCCGACTGCGTACCCACGTCTTCCCGCTGATCGGCCAACGCCCCATCGCTGAACTCGATACCCATGACCTGCTAGAGATCACCCAGCGCATCAAGGAACGCGGCACCATGGATGTGGCGTTACGGGTACAGAACTACTTATCCACCATCATGCGCGGGGCCAAAAGGGCTCGGCAGATCACCATGAATCCTGCACTGGATCTGGCAGGCTCGATTCACGCGCCGCGCACAGTCCATCGCCCCGCCCTATCCCTCAACCGCCTACCCGAACTGCTACAACGCATCGACAACTACAACGGTCGCGAGCTGACGCGCCTTGCCGTCCTGTTGACGTTGCATGTATTCGTCCGCTCCAGCGAACTACGCTTCGCTCAATGGAGTGAGTTCGACCTTCAACGCGCCATGTGGGAAATCCCAGATACGCGCGCACCGATTGAAGGGGTACGCAACTCCACACGCGGGACCAAGATGAACGGCGACATACAAATGGTTCCGCTATCGCCGCAGGTCATCGAAATACTGGAGCGCCTGCGCAGCCTCAGTCGCTTTTCAGAGTTGGTGCTACCGGGCGACCACAAGTACTGGAAGCCCATGTCCGAGAACACGGTGAACACCATGCTCCGCAACGTCGGCTATGACACCAGCAAGGACGTGTGCGGCCACGGCTTCAGGACCATGGCCTGTAGCGCCCTGCTTGAGTCCGGGTTATGGACCGACGCAGCCATCGAAAGACAAATGAGCCACAAGGAACGTAACCGTGTGCGCGCCGCGTATATCCACAAAGCTGAATTTCTGGAGCAGCACCGGCTGATCATGGCGTGGTGGAGCAACTACATTGATGCCAACCGCCATGGGCATGTGACGCCACACGAATTCGCTCACCCAGTCGGCGACAACATCACGGCCCTACAAAATAGCCGTGGCGCATCCAAACGTGGGTAAGCCTGTGAGATCACCGCAGTCCGCCCTTCCACGCGGGTCCATCCAAGCAGGGCTGCAAAGCCGCCCTGCTTGGATGGACCTCACTTGAAAAATCTAAAGCCCACGCGAATTGTCTGTGGAAAACCATAGATTTCCACCGGTGGATAATTTCATCCACAGCCGAAGAATTCCCGAAAAATCGAGCCTTGCCCCAAATTATCCACAGGCGTAGAAAAGATCGGGAAAAGCGCTGTCGTTGACAGCACCCCAGGTAGCCAGAACCCTTAAGGCTACGCCACAACGTGGTGGTTCACCCAAAGTGCGATTAGCGTCCGGCGGCTCGCACAGTCACAGTCATGTGATGGATGCCTACTTCTACGGAGTGCCCACTGCGGCAACTCATACCCCTTCCTAGCTGCGCTGCAGCAACTCATCCGCTTGGCCATTCCACTGCGCCAACCTGCGCCCGTCTCTTTCTCTGGAAAGAGACGGGCGCTCCTACCGCTGCTGCAGCCCTGATCGCATGGGGCTTTGCGGCATTCCCTCTCGTGACAATCGGCGTGACAAACACCGAAGCCACCAGCAACAGCGATGCAGATGATGGTGCCGCAGCCCAAGGAATGGACTGCACCTGACTGACAGTCAGGCATGCCCCGGTCATCGCTTCACTGCCGTCACCCGACTCAGGATCTCATGTCACCGGTCTCGTCAGCTGGTGCAGCCTCCACCCGCCCACTTCTTCGGAAGTGTTCAGGAGGCCAGATCATGAGATGCCCAGGCGCCCGGTCGTAAGGAGCCGTCAGTCCCGCGTTAGTGGACAACCCTCACAGGTCGCAGGGGCCTTGATCCCTGATAACACTCAACATTCTTGGCGGGATGACGTGGGGAAGGTTTTAAGAGTTGGCTTCGAGAGGAGTTTGATCATGAAATTGGTCGGTAGACGAGACGGGCGAAATTTTGGCTATGGCCGGCAACTGAGTTATGCCGGACCGCAAGCATTGAAAGATCTGTTCGGCGGCGGACACTACGGCACGGTCAAAGCACACAGTGATCGCTGGCAAGCGTTTGTACGCTGGTGTCGATCGGAGGAAGGGCCGGGGTTTAACGATGCGCGGCTAATTGATCGGCAGGCGTTACTGGATTACGCCGGCTATCTCCGAAACCAAGTTGAACAAGGTTCCCTGGCCATCGCGACTGCACAAAACCGGCTGTCCAGCGTAAACCGAACCATGGCCGCGCTTCGCGGTGATCAGTCTGTGAAGGTGCCGAGTCCGAGTAAGGCTTTAGGAATGCAGTGCACTTCCATCCGCACAACAGCCCCGCAAGGCCAGGACCGCGAACAGGTAATGCGGATAGTCGACGCACTCTGCGAACACCAAATGCCGCGCGCGGCGGCCATCGCACAGTTGGCGCGAGCCACCGGCATGCGCTTACGCGAGGCCATTTTGGCGGACCTACTGCGTTTAAAACGTGAGGCCGAACACTACGGCAAGATCAACATCCAGGATGGCACCAAAGGCGGCCGATCAGGTACGTCAGCACCTCGCTGGATCGCGGTGAACGATCATATCCGCGGTGCACTGGCATTCGCTCACCATGTCTCACCCGACGGTAGCCGCAACCTACTTGCACCGAACGAAAGCTACCTCGATTTCCAACGAGGAATCGTCCGTCCTGCACGGGACATCCTCCATCAGTACAGCCTCAAAGGCTTCCACGAGTTGCGGACAGCCTATGCATGCGAACGCTATGAACAAATCACCCATCATCCCGCGCCCATTAACGGTGGCCATTATGATCAGCTCGACCGACACCTAAATCAGGATGCCCGAATGCAAATCAGCTATGAGCTAGGGCACGGCCGTGTTGACGTGGTATCGGCTTACATCGGTGGTCGAGCATGAGCAAGCCATTCGACATCGAGCTGTTCTTAATAGGCGTGTTGACCGGTTCAAATACCACGCGCCAGCGTCACCTTCGCCAAGCAAAGGTAATTCAGGACGCAATCACTAAGCGCTGGCAGCAAGATAACCCATGGTGCTGGCAGAAAAAGCATCTAGTTTGGTTCCTAACTGCTACAAGAGAAGAACGTTCGGAAGAAACTAATTATTACTATTTGCTAACCACACAGTTAATAGCGAAAAGACTCGGGAAGTCTTGGTTCGTTCATCGTGGCCAAATCATAAAACAAAACGAATAAAACTCTAGCCATCATGCAATCACTGTATGTGGCCGCCGCACGAGCACAAAGCCTACGTCCTCTTCCGACCAAACGTTTACAATTTCGAAACCTAATGGCACGAGAAGATCCACAACCACATCGTTCGTCATGACGCCTTAATAAGTGTAACCCAGGCGCCCTTTATAAATATAGCCATACATATGACGACGCCCGGATTCAAATTTAGAAAACGACGAACACCTAAATTGATTAACAAAAAGAGCTTCGCCTCCTCCCTGCAAAGCAGAGTAAATAATACATAATGCGCTCTGCAAATAGTCAACACAAGGGATTGCGGATAGCACATTTGAACAATTTATAAAGTCAAAACAACTATTAACGCCTTGAGCCACTGCACTCTCAAAGGATAAAACCTGCGCATGGGCGTAGTGCGTTGATACGTATTCAGCTACGCTAGTAGATACCCCTCTCACCATCTGATTACGTGAAAGCTGTAAATCAGAATCCAAGAAAACGACTTGTTTACTTAACGAAAAAATTTCATCTGAATATCGAAGTTTCCCACAACCAAAATCCATTACTCTATGACTGCTAGGTCGTGCTCTCAGGTAGTTGCTAACGAATTTGGATTTCTGCTTGTACGATTTAGCAGCGTTTTCCGATCTAATTATCTCACCTTCAATCAAATATCTCATACACTATTTAACCCCGCGAAAATACTGAGACAACTTCAATTTATCTATTTGATCAACCTGAGAATATGATTTTTTAAGCGTAATAAAAAACAGATGAAAAAACAGAAGTAGCAGTAAGCCTAACAGATAGAAAAAAAGCTCCCTATCAACTTTGTCATCATTAAAAATCAATAAGTACACTATAGTCAGCAATACGACAAAGAAATGTTCGAATATTGCCCAAAAAGACAACGTATAGCGCCAAAACAAATGAACATAGTGCTGATTTATTAGAGCCACCTCCTTGTAATATATATCGCGCATGAAGCTTTTCACTAAATCACGCGTGGCTTTTCTTTCTACCTGAGAGTAGCGCAATGCCTTTTTTGTAATAGCGCGATCCCAATATAACCTTAGACCCAGAACTTTTGCTAAAATATTATGGGCTTCCAAGGAAAAACTTGCCAGGAAAGCAATTGATGCCAATGTGATTGGGACCAGGCCAAAAGAAACCACCCACTTCAATAAAACACCTTGGTCTTCCGTTGCAGGAAGCAAGTCAGGGCTTATTTTTATAACTGGTAAATATCCAAACAAACTCATAAACACGAAAAAAATAAAACTACTGCAGAATGTTATCTTATTCAACTGCTCTAGAAGATCATTATAACTAGCGGGAGACTTTAAACTTATCATCGATCACCAATAAAATTTATTGAGGCGACTATTACACGCCATAAATCCACAAAAGCCCACGCTCCCGTAGCGCATAAAACCATACTCTTACAATCGACCTCGCTTCAAGAACATCTTTTGCTTAGACCCAGGAAATTTAGGCTCCCAATCTTTATCCCTAACATCTCCAATATAATGATATTCAGTTCCCGATATAATAATCTGAACACCTGTCGCACGTGAAAATACTTTAAGCGCATCAACATAGCGCCCCAGATCGACCCCATGCATCTCATGTTGTTTTGGAGTATCAAAAATAATAAACGACACTTTCTTTCTTTTAAAAAACTCAAAACACTCAAGAAGCGCTGCATGATAAGCAAGAATCACACGGAGCCTAGTACTCCCACCTAACTGAGCTAATCTCTCGCTGCCTAAAATTGGCACGAAATCCCCCTCAAACTTTATATCGCTAGAAACATTATTTGTATCGAGTATATCCATCCACTTAAGCATATTCTCTCTCAGCACACTTCTAAATCTAATGATGAGAGGATTACCTTGCCCAGTTTTTTCTAGTTCTTCCCTTCGATTAATAGCTTCATCTTGAGCGGACAAAGCTTTAACATAGCGATCCGAAATATCTTCGATCGAATCTAAAGACTTTTTATCCTGCTCTAGACCAAATATCCTTGATGTAATTTGGGTAATCGCTTCAACCAGAGCTTTAATATCTGAAGTATTAACCAAGGAATTTCGTCGTTCAGTAAGGCTTTGAGTTTGAGCTACCAACTCACCCCGACGAAGACTTAATTGTTCACCCCTCCCACGCCCAATCTCAACATTGCGCTCCAGATCCTTTAACTGGTCCTTTAAATAAAGTAAATTCTTACCATAGGAGTCAGAGCTGAATGAAAACAATTGACAGCCTGGAGAGTTGCATATTTCCTCAAAAGAAGAAAAAACTCTTTTCGCTTCTTCATTCAGGCTCAATGTATTGATTTCGGTTTGAATCTCTGCATGAATTCTTTGAAAGCTACGGTCGCGCTTTGAGATATCCCCTAGCTCCCGATCTAAAGATCGGATAGTTTCGTTATTCGATCCAATGAGTTCATCAATAGCGTCTGTGGAGGCAGTTTTATCTGCCGTACCACTTTTCAGCTCTTCAAGTCTCTGGTACAAAGACTTTAGTTCCACATCTATTCCTACTGAATCTATAGATCCGTAGACATCTTTGGCTGATTCATATTCTTTTTTTAGTGCATATACTTGCTTATCGCGCTGTTCGAGTTCACGTTTAGCGTCAATCAGTTTCTTTTTCGCATCAAATGCGTTCTTCGGCGCCACGCCCAAAACAATCCGAATCGACTCCGAAAGCTGATCCTTTATAAAGGAAGTGCTAGGGCTATAATACTTACGATACCCTTCCTCTTGATCTAAATAATAGATAGGGAGCAAAGCAGAAAAGTACGCCTGCGCCGCCTTTTTTTCATCGCTAGAGACCAATGTAGGTATATCAAACCCTAACAACTCAAAAAGATATCTCGAGTAGTCGAGCTCATTTAAAAACTCGTGCTTAACTCCTGCAAAATCGGTTAGAACAACATCTAGTCCCGGTTTAAAATAACGACGAGCAACATAATTAACATTATTGACTTCAAATTCCAACTCAGCACACAGGCAGTTCTCGAGAATGTCATCTCGAAATTTACTTGGATAGCCGAGACAAAAAACTATAGACTTGATTAGCGGTGATTTACCACAGCCATTAGGACCGAAGAGTTGAGTGATATCTTGGCCAAATACCAACGACTCTGAACTCCATCCATTATCGCCCTTCGGGAAAATTTGAAGTCTGATAAGCCTCATACAAGCTCCAGGTCCATCTGCTTATTCACACAGATATTTCTATAAGATCGTTGAATCAACGAAAGGTTATAGGATAAATCATCATCATTAGACAAAGCTCTATCAATGACCTTTTGTCCTAGGGTTGTAGCGAGCATTCTATTATCGCTTTTTCGGATTTCAATCATACCGGATCGTTCTAGAAAGCTAATGGCTTTTACCGTCCGTATCCTTAAGATTGCAGACCAACCTAAATGATTGGAAGACCCTTTGAACCCGACTAATGAGGCTTCGATGGACTCTCCCACCATCTGCCCAATTTCAGTCACAATTGGCTTACGCCGGTCCTTAGCCAATAGAAGTACGATCATTGAGATGAGAGGCAACTGAAATAATGCCTCATTACTTAACTGGTAGTTTTTTTGAACATCTTTTTCTAAAACCACAATTGAAATTTCGCGCCTGGTTACACTCTCAAAGAATTCGTCATAGTTCATGATTTACACCTAACCAGGGCAGAAATAAATCCACCGAACAAAAGTGGTGGTGTTAAGTCGTATGCCAACCCCAGACAATCCAGATCCACCATCAATTGCTTCAGTTTTGGATGCAGCGCACCTAACCTAAAAGATTTGGTGCCATCAAGTGTATCGGCAAGTAACGTGTCAACCTTCGAAGCTATAGAAAGGAGATCAAAATCGGAAAGCTTATTTCTATTATCTCGAAGCCAAACATCCCACTCAGTTTTACATCTCGACGAATATTCAATCTCCTCGTTGCTAGCTCCAGAAGCAAACATCGTACGCTGGATTACTGACGCCGATTTAATTGCTCTAGCATCACCTCCTTGAATCAGAGAATGATACGCCTCTCTAGATATACTTAACAAATCAAGCAAGTCATTTATATCAACACTTGCCTTAATATTAATAGTAGCCTCATCAAAGACAGAAATCACCCCTGAAGTTTTTTTCGACATCAACTCCAACAGATTCACTAGTATCTGCCTTGCCTCATTAAACTCCAGATCGATTTCACTAAATTGGTATATCTTAGTCCGAGCATCGGACTCGAAGCTATTGTTTTTATCTTTTATAAACGAAACGTCAGACTCAAATCTAAGCTTAGAAAGTTTTTCAAGTATTTGGGTCTCTGAAAGTTTGGGCTCGGTCAACACGAAGCAGTCGTTAAAATTATCGACAATAAATCTCAAATATTTATTGGCAACATCATTACGCTCTAGGCTTACAGACATTGCCTCGAGAGTTTCATCCAGGTGAGCATTAGTCATAAATACAATTTTTGCACACACGTCCGGAAAAGTTACCGTATGCTGCAATAACTTTCCGGCGAAGCTAACCTTCACATTTTCTGCGGAGTGGCTCGCATTTTTTTGGGTTTTAAGTCCAAATACCTCGTTAAGCGTCCAATTCTTACTGGTTTTAGCGCGAGTTTTAACTTGAAAAAACTCGTATTGCTGCTTACCAGAGACCTTCTTTCCAATCACGAAATCGTCATGGTAATCGCAAAAAACTCTATCAACTTCGCCGCCTTCCAAAATCTCTAAGGCGGCTAGCGCGGCAGCTCGTATCTGAGCCCTATACCTTAAGAAGGTATCTCTACCTACTTGTTCGCGGGGCTTTGTTGAGTAAAAATCTTCAGTACTATTCATGAAGTATCTACGAGTCCCTTCTCAGCTGAAATATCTTTCCCAATTTTAGCTAGCACATTCCATCGGCCAGTTACATATCTTTTGTTGACTCCGATATGCGAACAATAATACTGACCAGTAGCTGAAACTTTTACTAGATGAGCTGCACCTTCTTCGGCTCCAGCCACAAAGCACCGCCTACTGATTAGCTCACCGGTAGCGCTGAAAGTTATCATTATGCCATTACACCTGTCTACCGTAAGGGTTCAACCCGGCCCAACAACATGCGCATACCCTGAGCTTGTGAATCTTCGTTCGAGATAGGAGTCAAGGACTCCAATCACAAAAAGGATCTCCCGAGTTCGATTCCGCTTAAGTCCATAACTAGCTGATTCATTTATGGTTACGGATTGGGGTATGCCAAATTTTCCATCGAATTCCAGTCCTGCAGAAAACCTAGCTCCGCCCCTAGCTACCGTTCGTCTGGTGCCGCACCATACAAGGTTTCAAAGGTGGCTTTCACAGCCTTTGAAATCTCCGAAAAACCCGCCTTTTGGCGGGTTTTTTCGTTTTGGTCTGGAAAATCCAGATTGAGACACTGTCTGCGACGTCGAGCCAAGAGGCTGAAATGAGATTTCTTGAGCTCTACCTAAAGGGCGATGCGGTGGAAGAAGATATCCACCGGTTCGTGGAAGACTGGCACGAAGGCCGCGACGATGGGGGCATCGAACTGCACGAGTCCTCGGCATGAGCTGGGAAAAGTATCGGGTATGGGCAGCAAACCCCGACAGCCCTATCCTTCATACTGGCGGCTAGAAAACAGGGTAGATCTCTAAGTCAGTAGATCCTCTGAAGTCACCTTTGACACCCTGACCGCTAGGCCCGACTGGCAGAGCTTTACAAGGCTATGGTGTATTGTCGGTCGCTAGGGCTAGATCGATTCCAGAGGGACGAAAATGACGTTGAATGTCGGAGGGCTGGCCAGGATAGCAATGGCCAATCCATTAAGCGCTGAACTCATCTCACGCTTACCTTCACTAGGCTTGAATCAATGCATGCTCACTGCTGGCTGCCTGTTCCAAGCCGTCTGGAATCATCAGTCTCACTTGCCGTCAGCCTGGGGGGTAAAGGATTACGACGTTTTTTACTTCGACAATGATCTGTCTTGGGAGGCAGAGAATGAGGTCATCGGCTCTGTTCAACGTCTCTTTCAGGATCTAGAAGTTAACATTGAGATCAAAAATCAGGCTCGCGTTCATCTGTGGTATAGCCAGCGGTTTGGCGAGAGTTACCCCCAGCTTCAGTCGGCCAAAGAAGGGATTGATCGCTACCTGATTGCCGGTACCTGCATAGGTTGGGATGTTGAAACTAGCGAAGTCTATGCTCCCAATGGCTTGGCTGACACCGAGCAAGGGCTACTTCGTATCAATCCAAAGAATCCCAAGCCAGATCTGTTCTATCAGAAGGCGAAAGTTATCAAGCTCGCTGGCCATGGCTCAGCATCGTAGACCCTCAAGGTTGAATCGGAACGCGCGGAGTATGCCGATGAAGGCATTTATTGGGGATGAGAGCCGATTGCTGCCTATCCCTACGGGCTGCAAACGGCACCGGGTTTGTGAAAGCACATCCGCGCCCCCTTGCTATGATTCCTGAGGAGCTCATCGCAAGATTACCAATGAAGTGCTTCATCCGATGCGAACATCGAGGTCATAACACTTTGCTTCTGAAAAGCCTCGAGGACTGTGTCAGCGATATCAGCCTAACCCCCATCCAGCATCGCCTGCGCGCCTTGAGAGCACATATCCACAACCATTAAGCACATGGTTCGCGATTTCATACTCACGCCAGTCAGCCATAGTCCGCCCACAAATGTCTTGCGGCCAGCACTCAATCAACCAGGCGACGGCATTGATGAATTGCCCATGCGAAAACACTGCGATGTTCTGGGCGGGGTGCTCTGCGAGTCGGGCCAGGAAAGTCTTGGCTCTGGTTATAAATTCTGAAAAAGACTCAGCGCCTGCGCCATCCGTAAACGCCGGATCTAACCTGACCCAATAAGCGTCGACCCAATCCTTTCTCTGGGCAACGGTCGTGTTGGCACACAGTGCGGGTTCTAGGTAGGTAAATTCCTGAATAGGCCAGGTTTCAAAAGGGGTGTCAGGGTAGGTAGCTACGGTCGCCATCGCGGTTGCCTGCGCTCGGGAAAACGGCGAAGCGACAATCAAATCCGGCGCATGTGTAAATGATCGGGCCACTAGTTGCGCTTGTTCTACACCCTTCAGTGTGAGGGGAATAGTCGCGTGGTCCACGCTGGCCTCGCCTGCGTTGGCAGCGCTTTGTCCGTGACGAATCAGTCTGACCTGCTTCATTAACCAGGGCTCTGGTGTAGTGGAGGGATTGGGTTTATTCAGAAGTGTACGCTCCCTGCTGGCAGTGCCTCCAAGTCTCAGAGCGCATAACGTTTAGAGGCTCAGATTTGATCTGACAGTTACCGGGTTTGCTCAGGGCTTTTTCTGCTCGACTTCGTCAGCGCCCACAAGCGCATGGTCACTGTAACAACCTGAACACATTACCCCAGCCATACCCCTAAAGCTCCGCCCCCGCCCCGTCGATACCCTCCATACAACCCCGCAATCATGGATCGATGAAATGGTTATCTCACTAACCCCCGGCAACAACACCTCTCCAACCATCACCCTGCCCAATTCCGGCATTACGCTCACGCCGCAGCCGCTCACCGATGCGCAGAAAGAAGCGCTGAAGAACGCTGCCGCCAACACGCCTGCCGTTGTTTATCACCCGAGTACCGAAGTGCCTGCCACTACTGAGCCGATGGAAGCAGTCGATACCTGGATAGGCCGCTCGCAGTCGCCTGATTTCCCAAACATAGCGGCGCAGCACAGTAACTCGACGGAAGCGCTGAAAACGTCATATGAAGCGTTCACGTCGACGCTGGCGTCTGTCTATCCGGATCTGGCCAGCAAGAAGTTTGGCTTCACGATTGAGGCGGACGGTAATCTGAAGGCGATCAACAGTTCTGGTGAGTTGAGCGAGGCGGATACCAAGCAACTCAATACACTGTTGAATGCGTCCAGCGGGCTGAAAGCCGCTGCGGCTACCTATCGGGAGACGGCCATTGATCTGGTCGACGCCGATTCGCCCTGGAGCGGCAGTTATCTGGGTCGCTACAACCTGAACAAGGAGAACTTCGCTAATTCTCTGGACCTGGGCGCGCTGTTTATTCCCAAGACGTCGACGCCATCGAAAGATCAGATCGACGGCATGTTCTTCAATCAGTTGGCCTACAAAGGTGAGCTGCACACCCAGGAATCGGAGGCGGCCATGCTCGCTGCACGTGCGGCGGAGAAAGCTGCCTCGGCGGGTTGATCCCAACCCGTCAGCACATCGGCAAACGTGGCGGGCGGAGGTAGTAGTTGTCGAACTCGCCGCTCTCAACGAGCTGAAACCCATGGCGGACGTAGAAGCGGTTGGAGTCGCTTTCTTTCAGGGCGCCCACTCGTACTGTGGATGCGGTTGCGTCCGCTTGCGCGAACACTTGCCGAAGCACGGCAGCACCAATGCCCTGCCCTTGAACAGCGGGCTTGATGTACAGGTGATCCAGCAACAGACCATCGCCGGTTGGTTTGACGACTACGAAGCCGACCTTGCTGCCGGCGACCTGGATGTAGTGCGTGCATGACGCAGAAAATCCTTCACGAAAACGCTCTCGGGCGCGCACCGGATCGAACCGGCCAACGCGCTCGAGGCTTTCGCGCATGGCTTCGATACGGATGGCCACCAATGTTTCGAAGTCTTCGGGCTGGACCGTTACCAGGGTGATATCGGGTTCGATCTTGCGGGTCAACGGCATTCGGGTCGCTCCCTGTTTATTGAGCAATATCACTTGGGCTGGTGGTGATGGGCAACAGGTTAATGCCGGGTCGGCCTCTACGTCAGACGTTCGAAGTGCCTGCTTGCAGCGCTCGCGCCAACCACTCCTCCCGCGTCATCTCCCAGACTTCTACCTCGAACCGTCCGCCAACAAACTCCCCGTCCTGGGTGCTCACTTTGCGCATGCCTTCGCTGATCGAGATGCGCCGCGAGGCTTCATTGGGGGCGGCTTTGGGCACTTGCATCAGGGGCATGCCCATCACGTCGAACCACTGTCGATCGATCGCGCGGCAGGCCTCTTTCATGTAGCCGTGGCCTTGCCAGTCCGGGTGCAGCCAGAAGCCTCGGTTGTTGCCGGGATGGGTCATCAGGGTGATGCTGCCGATGATGTCGCGGGGCGCGCTCTGCAGGCGGATCATCCAGTGCCATTCGGTGCCGTTTGCTATGGCGGGCAGTGCGACGTCCTGAATGTAGCGCAGCGCACCGTCCTGTGGATAAGGCCAGGGGACGCGGTTGTTCAGGTAGCGCACGATGTCCCAGAGCGGAAAGCGTTGCTGAACCGCAGGCGCATCCTCAAGCTGCAGTGGCGTCAGCAGCAGGCGGTCGGTGTGTAGCGTGGGGGTGATGGTCATGACGATGTCTATGTTCGTCGAAACGTGCTCACTGGATGAACGGTCCCGTATGCCGGGGATTTAAGTCGAACTGCTGGCTGCAGGTGGGGGTCTATCCAGCACCTTTTATACATCGGTAACACCAGTGCCCAGAATCATAACGGATGAAACACCCGCGAAAGTGGTGGATGAGCAGCAGGTCAAATTGTTTGGCTCGCCCAAGGAACGGCTGGATTTTTATCGACGCGAAATTCATTACGAAACCACCAACCTCTCCAACCGCACCAACGCCTATTTGTCGGCGCAGTCATTTCTGGTGATTGCTTACGCGTCGTCGATGGCCAACATGAACACGGCCTGGGGCGCGATGTTCACGCTGGTGGTGCCGCCGATGCTGGCACTGTTGGGGCTGCTCAGTACGCTGTTCGCCTGGCCGGGTATTCGGGCGGCGTGCGACATCATCCAGCACTGGCATCACAAGCAGGCGCAACTGTTGCTCAGCGAGCCGGTCATCGGGCTGACCTATGACGATTCGCCGTTGTTCAGCGATTGGGAGTCCAGCGAAACCGGGCCGAAAAAGTCCTTGCTGTTCTCCAAGCGCAGTCCTTGGCTGTTCAGCTTTTTCTGGATATTCCTCGGCAGTTTCGCAGTGTTTGTTCAGTTGGTCGCGGACTGAGACAGGCGACGGCCTTTGCCAGGCCGCCGCCCTCGGATCAGAAAACGTTGATCGGGTAGTCCACGAAGATGCGTGTCTCGTTGCCTTCGCTGTTGTAGGCCTGTGCATCGTCTGAGACCCGCAGGAACGAGTTGCGCAGGCGGATCGAGAGGTCTTTGGCCGGGCCGCTCTGGACCACGTAGGTCAGCTGGCTGAAGATTTCGCGTTCAGTACCGTCGCCGCTGCCTGCGGTGCCATCGTCGATGTTATCGCCGCGTACGTAGGCAGCCTTGTAGCTCAGGCCGGGCAGGACCAGTCCGGACAGGTCGACGCCGTAGGCCGCCTGCCACGAGCGTTCGTCCTTGCCGTTGAAGTCGGACCAGTAGGAGTTGGCGAGGTAGATGGTGTTACCGCCATCACCATAACCGCCGTCGTTGCGATAACCTCCGTAAGCGTAACCCATGTCACCGGTGCTGCGCTGATGCGCCAGTGTGAAGGAGTGGATGCCCACGGCCCAGGTCGCGGCCAGGCTCCAGATCTTGTTGTCACGTGCGTCGCTGGCCGTGAAGTCTTTGTCCAGTCGCGTCTTGTAGCCATTGAAGTCGAAGGTCAGCGACTGGTCTTGCGGCAGGGCGAAGACGTAGTTCAGGTTCAGGTACTGCTTCTTGAACACGTCTTCGTTGTCCGAAGCATAGAAAGCGGCGCTGAACTCATCGGTGAACTTGTAGCTGGCGCCGTAGACGTTGATGCTTTTCAGGTCACCACTGTCGCGACCTTCGGCGCTCTTGCGCGCTTCCTGGGTGAAACGCCCGGCGACCACTTCCAGCCCATCGATCTCTTTGGAGGTGATCAGCGTGCCGGTGTAGCTTTCCGGCAGCAGGCGGGAGTTGTCGTAGCTCAGCACCGGCAATTGCGGCATCTGATCGCCGTACTTGATGACGGTATTCGAGAAGCGCGCTTTTACCGCAGCACCTGCACGGGACAGGTCATCGGCAGCCGCGCCGCTGTCGCCCTGCTTGAAGAAGTCGATGCCGCCATTGCCACTGCGGCCCTTTCCGCCATCGAGGCGAATACCGTACAGCGCAAAGGCGTCGACGCCCACGCCAACCGTGCCCTGAGTGAAACCGGACGCGAAGGTGCCCATGAAGGCCTGGCCCCATTCGGATTTGTCTTCACGGTCGTTTTTGTAGTCGCGATTGATGTAGGCGTTACGCAGGTTGATGTTCAGGCTGCTGTCTTCAACGAAGCCCTTCGAATCCGCCTGGCCCTGCGCCATGGCCTGACTGGCGCTGATGATGCCCAAAGCGAGCATGCCCATACGTGTGTTAAGCATCTTGTCTTCCTTGTTCTGCAAATGACATGCGCTGTGGCGGCGGCCAATGGCCGTCTGGCTTCCAGCCTCTGATCAGGCGGTGGAGCGCCGCACG
>Ga0182228_1000060_pt1 | contig 24606 bp, 27 predicted proteins | sample G6R1MG_19_FD_128385 | JGI IMG/M metagenome (GOLD analysis project Ga0182228, IMG submission 128385) | Miscanthus phyllosphere microbial communities from Michigan, USA - G6R3_MAIN_07NOV2016_LD1 MG | ecosystem: Host-associated > Plants > Phyllosphere > Phylloplane/Leaf | place: USA: Michigan... | reverse complement strand
GCCCCATGGTTCACGTCTTCACTCCCCTCGCCCATGCTGCTTTTACGAGCAGCTTGATATGTCATGTGCGAGGGTCAGGTTACTCCCATGCAGGTCAGCATCACGCCCTATCGGCGCTCTACGGTGGTCGCTGAGCTGCTACCTTCAGCGCTCAGACTAGAGCCATCCGTTCTCAGATGTCATTGACGAGGGCCTGGTGGTTGCGATGATGACGTCGTCCTCAGTCGTCACCGTTGCCAAGTACCCTTCAGATTTCATCGCGTTGACCAACCTCCGATTTGACTCGGTGTTTCTTACCTTGATCTTCTTGACCTTCGCGCTCACGGTTTTGAAGTCCTCATCGTCGAGCAACCCTAGAGCTGCAGCAATGTCCGGCCACTTCATCCCGGGAAGACATTGTGTCAGCATTTCAGAGCGCTGCTCCGTGGTGAGGCTCGCGTTGCGAACCAGGTGTCGCAGCACAGGCATCAGCGAATCAGCAAATCTTGCGCCGGCTTGATTAGCCAGCATAGATACACGGCCGAGCTCTGGAACCGCTTCCGGTTTGCTTTCGATTGTCTCCAGGTTAAGCCCTGACCACATCTGAATTTTCTGTGTGAGTGACAGCGCTTTGCTTTTGCTCAGCGTGAGCATCGTGTCGAGCTGGAGCGAGCTGATTTCGATCTCTGCTTTTGCTAGATCCCAGCGTTCAACCAGGTACTTGCCTTCGAGGTGTGGGCAAGTATTCAGTACGGTCTCCCTGACTTCCGAGCTGTATGGCAAAAATGATGAGGCTACCAGCATGCCCCAGCGACCCTCAGGTAGCGCTGTTTTTATCATTGCTACGTCTTGTAGCACGACGCCATCGAGCAATACCTGGAGCACGTCATTACTGATACCGGTGGAGCTCAGAAGATACTGTTGCAGCGACCAGTCTGCGCTCGTTGACTGCCACAGGGTGCCCTTGAGAGACGAAGCATTCCGAGCGATGAAGCCGGTGAATACCGCTGTGGGATCCGATCCGATCTCTTCGTCCGAGACGTTGCCGTCTGGCCCAACGACTTTCTCAAAAAAAATCCAAACGGCGTCAGCTTTGGCCACCAGGCGATCACTCTCAAGTGCCTTTGCCCAAAGATATCTCGGGGCGTCAGTGAGTGTGTGGAGGTCACAGGTCGTGTGATCGAAGAGTCTATTTGTCAGATCGTGATCTGCGTCCACTTCTGCTAGTAAGCTGGTCAAGGAGTCGCTTGATTCATCCAGGACAGCAGATTGATCTAGCAAGGCGCTACCGAGCTCATCAGAGTGACCATTGAAAATGGGTATAAATGGGTGTGGAAACGTTTGTGCAGTTGTTCCTGAGTATCCTCGATGCGTGCACGGCTGTGGCCAAGGTTGCTTTAGTGTAGACCGAACCCCATTCGCTTAAGCTCTCCGACAAGCTCTTCGCGTCCGTGCAGGCTCGAGACGCTCCGCAGCCTGCTGACCACCTGCTCAGACCAGCCCGATGCCTTCATTCCTTCGCGTTGATAGAACGCACCAAGGCGCTCGTCGTATTCAGCGAGCGCATCAGCTTCGCCGGCGACCGAGTAGGTCTCATGGTGGAGCACTGCGTGCTGAGGCAACCTCGGCTTGACCTTGGCCGGACGATCATCCGACGGGTAATCGTGTGCAAGAAATCTGGGTGACCATGGCCCAGCACGGATACTTTGGAGCCACTCACTAGAGTATGGCCGTCAGGTTGCGCAGGTGGTTGCTTTCGAAATCACTGCGTCGGATCTCAGGTTTGCAATTCGAATCAGTGAAACACCTTAGCCTCCAGGCAACGGTCGAGCCTCGAGCAAGCTGTAGAGCGCTTAGCTCGCCTGCGACAAGCCCCGGCATCAAGGAAGCCGTTGAGCCATGAGCGTGTGGTGTTGCCCATACGTTCAGGTGCGCAATGCATCTAAAGCATCCCGGCTGGGCCACCACCCCGGCTGAAATCGGTCTCGCCTCGGATTAAGCCTTGGCAAAACAAATCCCGATCAACAATTCCGACTGTTCCCTCTTTGGTCGTAGGGTCGAACGCGCACACCCTCCAAAACCCCGCGCCCCCAAAGTCCACAAAAACGGGTGTGCGGGTATGCCAGCGGTGGAATAGGCGGCTACGCCCCAGCCACTTGAAGTACGCGTAGCCCTCAGTGGAGATTCCACTGCGTGAAAGATTGAAAAAAGAGCTGTCCAGTTCGCTGCGTGTCCCGTCGATCACCCAAACGATCCGCTTGTAGAATTGCTCTCGCGCTGTCACTTCCTCGGGATCGATCGTCGAGCGCTGGAATTCAACTACGACACCGTGACTGGTCTTCACATCGGCGATATGGCGTTCACGGCTGATCGGGTCTTGATGCATGACCTCCTGCCATTCTGCTGGGAATCGATTCTTCCATTCCCGGTGCCAGGCCGTCTCGTTTTCCCACCACGGGTCACAGCTGAGTTTTGATCGATGTGCCCAGTGCCAGATCACATGTTTGCCACATTTGGATATCACCTCAGATTCACAAGATGGGCAAACCCCGCGCAGCTTCGGTTCGGCTTCCATTCGGGTGTCGCCCACGTGGGCATATTTCATCTCTCGCCCTCCCTGGTCTCGCTGATTTTCCGAGCGTTTCAGTATGGATGATGGTCTTGTACTTTTCGTAGCGTAGGCGCCACCCTCACCTGTTTGGGCTGTGCCTGCTACCAGCCCGGGCTATTTATGCCTCGGGTATGGCGTTGGAAGATTCTGTTTCTTTCAGCACCTCATCCATCGTGCCCACATTGTCTTTATCGATGGTGTGAAGAATCATGCTACCGGCCACGTACTCGATACTCAATGGATCACCCGCCTTTGCGCCGCTCACCCGGTATCCGGTTGCAAAACGCACCGTGGATGACGTTGGCTTAGCGGCGGCATGCGAGAACAGTACAATGTTCCGCCCCTCAGCGCGTTGAGCAGAGCGAAAGATGACGCCGTCAAAGCGCGGGGAGCACTTGAGGGCCAAGTATTCGGCTACAGCTTGGGTAATCAGGTAGTTTCGTTTTTCTTCCTCATCGACTGGAATTCTTATTTCCTCGTGAATTTTGTGAAGGAAACCTTGGCGATCAAGGTGCTTGAAGTACTCAGGGTCGAAGAAGCTTGGAATCGGCCCTAGATTAGCGCCTTCGAAGCGTTCGAAGTCGAGTACTCGAACCGCGCGGATGAGCTGGAATCGCCCACTGATGAAGCTGTCCTGTGGAAGCGGGCGCAGTTCTGCGATGCATGTCTGACGATCGAATGCACCGTAGAACGCCGGGATTCCAGCAGGGTTCATTCTACCCTCGCCCGATACTTCTTTTGGTGGTGAACCCAGTTCAGTGTCGGGGTTGTCCCGAATCCTCTCGACCTTTTCAGCAGGACTGCGCCGCGCGCGGTAGATTGCGGGACAATCATCCGGCTTGAGGGTCTGCACGACATGGTCAGCCTCGGCTGACTCTGCGTATTGGCCCAGGTCGTCGAACAGCCAGCTGAGAAGCTGCCTGGCCTCGTCGTTGAAGAACCGACTGCTGTGCCGCATGCCCTCCTGGATGTCGCACCACCGATTAAGCGCACTTTTAACCCCAGCCGGACGAATGCTGTAGTGGATGGTGGTGGAAAAAATGGGCAGTGCTTCGCACTCCTCACTCAGTCCACCACAAACTGCCTGAACGATAGGTGCACCAGGGGAACAAGCGAAGACTTCGGCGACCCAGTATTTCAATGGTTCGCCGGGTGATTCCAGTCTTGAACCGTCGGAACCCCAATGACGATGATTCCGCGCCTCCCAGATGTATTGGTCGAGAACGGCACGCGCCCGCGCAGTGATCTCGACGAGTGCGACGCTTTGGGCCATGTCACCACAGAGGTTACAGTGGTCGAGCGCCCCAGTTTCAGTGACCCATGTACTGAGAAAAGTGTCGTGTACGCATTTAAAGCACGCCGCGCTCGATAACGTCATTGAAATCAGATCCACTCAATCAGTTGTTTTGAGCCGTCGATGATAGGGCGCTCGTTGCCCGTGGGATTGAACAGGTTTCCGGTCATTGAAGGCACGCTCAAGTCCTTCACGGCAGTTGGAAGCCCAAATTGACCAGGGTTGGACGCTCGCGAGGTTTCAGCGTTTTGACTGCCCAAATGAGCATGTGCCGAGGTCTTGAGCTCGCGACGTAGGCAAAACGGGCGGCCTCAGACTCACGGTTCTGTAGCCAGTCGGCCCAGTGTGATTCACCTTTGCCGCGTTTACGTGAGGACACAACCACAGTGACATCGTGAGTCTCACCTTTGACTTGGTGAATCGTCTCGTAACGCAATGTCTCCGATTCGCCATCCTGGATATCCTGACTCGAGAGACGGATCGACACTGGCTTATCACCTTGACCACGCTTGGTGACGAGGTTGAGTCCTCTCAATTCCTGCAATTCATTAAGAATTTCATCGGGCACGAACGCCTGGTCAGGGAGTTGTCGCAGTGCGAGTTTTGCGCAGCGTACCCACGCTGACCAGTTTTGATCGGAATTGCCGGCGCCGCTGGCAACCATGAACCTCAGGCTTTGGTGGATGAATTTACGCCAGGCCAGTTTCGACTCCATTGAGGTTGGGCAATAGGGCCCCGTCTTAGTGACCTCCAGCTTTAGCTTCCCTGCAAGCCACTGGGCGAATGTCCTGAGACTCACTTTGAGATCGCTCAGGCTCCCTGAGCTGGCGCCAATGCAGGCGACTGCAAGCAGCTCAATGCCTTCAAAGGTCTTCCCGTTGCGCAGGCGCTGAAGGGTTGCATGCCCTCGGGCAACCAGTACCACCTCATTGTATGCAGCTGTCAGGTTTCGGATCGTAGGCAGCAGCTCGGATGGACAACTTTCGTACTCGAGAATTTTGGGCTGGATGGATGCGATTTCAGGATTCCCCGAAACCTTCCCGGTACCGACGATGTTGCTGCAGAGATCGACTATGGCCTGGCCGCTGCGCCAATTGGTGGTCAGTTCGTACTGCTTGAACTGCAGTACGCCCATGAGCTTGTTGACGTTGGCCGGGTTCGATTTGCGGAACCCATAAATCGACTGGTTCAGGTCACCGACGAAGTGAAACTTGATCCCAAAGCCGCTGAGTTTGCTCACGATTTGCAGTTGTTCAGCGGAGAGATCCTGGCACTCATCCACGATCACAACGGGAAACCGACGGGCAACTCGGGAGAAGTAGCGGTCAAACTGGTGATCTTTGAAGGCCATAAGCGCCAGCATATCGATGTCACCATGGGTAGCGTAACCACCGAGCCAGAACCGCCTCTTCGTGGCTACGAGATCCCGATGCATATTGTCAGTAACCTCCACGGCGTTGAGCTGATGATCGAGCGCTCGATCGCCGGTCGAAAACTTGAAGCGCCCCGCCTCCAAGTCATAGTTGTACCGACAGGCTGAGATGCGGCGACCACAAATCCGTTGCTGGGTCTGGAAGATATTCGCTTCCTTCTCAAGGATACGGATACGGAAATCGCCATCCTTGCCTGGATAGCCCGTCAGCTCGCTGGCGATGCTGGCCACCAACCTAGTGAGAACAAAGCTGTCGAAGGTAGAGATACTGTGGGGTAAGCCGATAGGCCCGCCCAAGTACTTGTGCACCCTACTCCGGAGCTCGTCGGTCGCACTGTTAGAAAACGTGAGAACAGCGATACCCGAAGGCGAACGTGACCACACCTGGATGGTTTGCGAGACCATTGCAGCCACCACCTCGGTCTTGCCACTACCTGGGCATGCTTTCAGGTAGCTGTGCTGATCAAGCGGCGCTGCGATGTATTCCAACTGCTCCTTGGTGAAGTTCATCGCCTGGCATCCTTCGGCCTCGAGCCTTCAGGCCTGACCCGGGTCATTCGGCTTGTTCCTCGATCCCACAAGCCCAGAGGACGGCTAAGCGGATGTATTCCGGCACGATAAAGTCATCCCTCACGTTAGCCAGCGCGTCCGCGAATGCCTGCGCATAGAACCCTTTGCCAATTTCTTTGGTTTCGATTCGATCAAGCATGTCATTCGCGTACGGCGCCCTCTCCCCTGAACTCATGGTCGAGTAGTCCAGTCCAGCCCGCCTTGTCAGCTCTCTCACCACTTCCCCGCCTTGCACAGGCCAGAGAGTGGCCGCAGCCGTCGACATCAATCTGAGGTTGTTACCCTCCATCGCGATGTCGTACTCGAGGGTCTTGTACTTACCTACGAACAACCTGCCGAACTGCGACTGGCTGATCGGCCCTATCAATGCCAAGGCCGGATTGTCGCCTACAAGGAGGTCATCATCATGGGGAAGAAACGGAACGGGGATTTCTTTACCGTCATCGCCTGCAACCGACCTGATAGATTTCGGTGGGTCATTGTCGGTAAGCCCTGCACACCTGATTGGGACATTCTCGCCTGGCTGGCCGCCCGTGACATCGCAAAACAGCTGCATGAAATGATTGAAGTAGATGCCACCAAGATTGATCACCGAGACGCCGTAGTCGTCCAGGCAGTTCTTCCCCTCTCCGTAGGGGCGCAGGACAATACGCGCCAGCTCTGGCAGCACCATCGCCTCAGCGATTCCTTCTACGAGCAGTGCCCCTTTGGAGAAAAGGAGGTTGGATTTTGTGACGTCCAACCAGCGATCCACAAAGCGGCGGCTGTGCTCAGGAAGGCCGCACGCGCTGAGCGGTATTGCTACTGGCCTTGCGTCATTTGAAATGTGGATGAGGTGATCCAGGGAGACGGCGGCAGAGATGACCGTTGAGTGCGTGGTGATGATGACCTGGATGCCACGTTCTTCAGCCACCGTTTTCAAATGCCGCAGCAGGCGCAGTTGAAGCTGAGGATGAAGATGCGCCTCTGGCTCCTCGATCAACAGGAGCCGCAGATAGGTCTCTTCGCCTCGATCCTCTTCTTCCTCCAGGATCAGTTCAGCCAGGATCGACGCGATGTACAGGAGGTTGTTGTAGCCAAGGCTGTTCTCCTCCAGCGATCGGAACTGGGTCGTGTCAGCCTCGCTGAGGTTAGGGAAGTACAGAAGCCGCAAGCCCTCCACGATCCGGGAGAAGCTGACTTCTGAGAACTGAATCATGGTGCCCTGAGAGAGATTGAGCCCCAGCGCTGCCTTCAGGTTGTCTCCGATTCGCTGATTGGCTTGTTTGATCGCAAATTCGTCGCTCTGTGAAAGCTCACGATTGAAGTTTCCGACATGCTCTTCCAGCGGGTGAAGAGTCTGTGCCTTCCTGGCCTCAGCGAGCTCTTTGCGGCAGAGGGCCTTCATGAGCCGGGCAAGGCGGGACTGGCGACCTTCGCGCAACTTGTTCTCGGCATCGCGCAGCGGAGGTAGGTAAATACAATGGATGTAGTCCAGCGTCTCGGACTCGAACGGTTTGGCATGCTCGTGCCCCGCGTAGGTGTGGTGCCTGAAGCGCCCGCGAGACTCTTGATTGCGGGCCTCAAAAGTCAGCTTGGCCTCGTCGTGATTTCCACACCAGGATTCGAACGCAATGGCGTCCTGATCATCCAGACCTGAAAACGTCGCCTGAATCTGGATGCTTTCAGCAGCGACCGCGCCCGGCTCAAAACCCCGGTAGAAATCGCGCTCACTAATGATTCGCTTGCCTGACTCCGAGTCGTTGAAGAGCTGGCGCACTGCACTGACCACGCCAGTCTTGCCGGCCCCATTCTCTCCCACGAGCACGTTCAGCCCGTCTCGAAATTCGATGGTGAACGGCTCACCAAAGCATTTGAATCCAGTGACATCCAATTGCCGTAGATACATGCGAATCCCTTCTAGTGGCCGGTTACCAACGAAAATGACGTGACTGCCGGGCGTATCTGGCCTGCAGGTTCACGCAAACTGATCCTGTGATAGTGGCATTACGGTATAGCCCGGGCAATCTCAGCATCCAGGCTTGGCCTGCGAGGATGATTTGTACCGATGATGATCTGGGTGGGATACCTCAGGGTGATTCAGATCCCCAGATCTACAGCTATCAACGTATCTTGTTGAATGGGGCTGGCATGGCCCTGCTGCATTAGGTGGCGGAGCAGCTCATTTCGAAGGTGGAAGCGCAGGCGTTCCCGGATCATGGGATATCCGGTCGTCGACGGATTGAAATGTTCGCGATCAATGACCGTCCTTAGCGCCTTGAACGCAGCGACGCCTATTGCCTTCTCGTAGAGCCGGGTTTGCGGGTCGAATCCAGGCTTGCGCTGGTAGCTGCTAAGCACCTCACGCAAAATCAGCTCAAGCGCCGGGCCGTGAAAATCTGCGGCAGCGCGCCAAACCTCGGCCTCCAGGTCATCATCCATTCTTTGTTCTTCCAGACGCGCTACATACGCCGGCAATTTTCGGGTAAACCGCTCCTTTGATTCAACACGTAGGAGTTCGTGCATGCACATCTCGTTTGACCTTAACCACAATGACAGGGAAGCACTGCTTCGCCACTGCAAGGAGTTCGTGCCGGCAAGTGGCGATGCCAGGGAGAACGCACGCTTGGCCGATGCGCTCGAGGCGCTGGCCGAGGCCCTGATGGCTGACGACGAGGCTGCGACTGCCCAAGGGGTGTGCTAGAAATTCGCAAAGTCACTGGGTGGGCCCTGGGTGACCACCCTCACCCGCCCGTCTCGCTCGAATGATCTGTTGACTCTGATGCATCCACTGCCTGCTCTAGTGCTTGCCGGAGAGTGGCATTCTCGGCTTCCACTGCCCCTATCTGTTGCTGCAGCGCAGTGACAGTGGTGGTGCTTGCCATCAGGGCTTGGCGCAATGCTTCAGTGTCCTGCTTCTGATCAAGCAGTTGTTCCTTGAGCGCTTCCTGAGCACCTTCCGCTCGCGCCAGCGCCACCTGGGTAACCTGAGCATCTGAGGTCATGCGTTGGACAGTGTCCGTCAGGTCGGCGGACTTCCTGGCATGCTGCCTGGCCTCACCCAGCAGGCGCTCGTCATCTCGATTGAGCCGAGTTGACTCGTCCTGCTTGACCGAAACTGTCTCCTGCAGCTTGCGCTGTTCAACCTGCAGTTGGTGAAGCTGTGCCTCGTGGCGACGCAGCTCCTGATCGCGCTGCTCCTTCACCGACTCACGGTAATGCTCCAGAGCGTTGCGGTTATGAAGCAGTTTTTCTTCGAGGGATTGGATCTGGGCGTCCCGCTCGCCTAGGCGAACCTTGAGGTCTGCGCATTGCTGGGATAGGCCGGCGTTGCGTGTAAGTTCAGCTTGTAGCGAAGCATGAGTGGTCTTGAGCTCCTCAGCTTGGATCGCCAGTGCGGACGCCTGCGCCTCATGACAGCGCTGAAGTTCTGCCAGCTCGTTCTCAAGGGTTTCTGTGCGGGCGGCCAACTGTTTGCGCTCATGCTCGAACTCTGCCCGTGCCTCAAGAAAGACCTGATTACCCTCCTCCTGCACCTGATCCAACAAGTTCTCGACCACCCCGCGCAGTGCACCGCTCATGCGATCACGCGTGGTTGCGTCTGGCCCGGGCGTTTCCAGCTGTTTCAGGTAACGAGCAATCGTGGTCTTGGAGCCTGTATTTCCAATCTCGACCCGCACCGCATCAATGCTGGGGTACACACCACGCATCAGCAGGCTGTTCCGCGCTTTCTGCACCACTGCCAGGTTAACGCCGCCACGGGCCATACGCCCTCCGTACTATTTCGTGTCATATCACATGTCATGTAATTACATGATACGAAAATGCTTGAAAGTGCAACTAAGAAGCCGACAACTGGTATGAAGTAATGCAGAGTTATGGCTTCTCAGTTCGGTAGAATCGGTTTTTAGTACACCCAGGCAGTACGAATGCCAAGTTCCCTCGATCTGGAGGCCATCACATGGGCAAAGCCGATCTGTACCTGAAGGCTGGAGCCCGGGAGAACACTCGGAAAAGCTACCGAGCAGCCATTGAGCATTTCGAGATGGACTGGGGTGGCTACCTGCCTACCACGGGTGACGGCATCGTCCGCTACCTGGCCAACTATGCCGGGCATCACTCGATCAATACACTCAAGCAGCGGCTCGCGGCGCTATCCCAATGGCACATCACTCAAGGCTTTCCAGATCCAACGAAGACGCCAGACGTCCGACGGGTGCTCAAAGGTATTCGAGCTGTCCATCCAGCCAAGACAAAGCAAGCTGCCCCTCTTCAGTTGAGCCAGCTGCAGCAAGTTGTGGGCTGGCTAGATACCGAAGCAAATGGCGCTCACCATCGAGGCGATCACAAGTGTGAGGTTCGGCAAAGGAGATCAATCGCCCTGGTCTTGATCGGGTTCTGGCGTGGCTTCCGAGGTGACGAGCTCGCTCGTCTAGAGATCGAGCACACCCACGCGGTGTCTGGGGAAGGCATTTCATTCTTTCTTCCGTACACCAAGAGCGATCGCGAGCATCAGGGTGCGACCTATCACACGCCGGCGCTCAAGATGCTCTGCCCTGTGGAGGCATACATCAATTGGATCACCATTGCTGGCCTGGCCAGTGGGCCGGTGTTCAGGGGGATCGATCGCTGGGGCAATCTTTCAACCGAGGGAATCAATCCTCATAGCCTGATTCCGATGTTGCGCAGGATCCTTGCAGAGGCGGGTTTACCTGCTGCCATGTACAGCAGCCATTCCCTTCGGAGAGGCTTCGCAACATGGGCGACGGCGAATGGGTGGGACATCAAAGCGCTGATGACCTACGTGGGGTGGAAGGATATGCAGTCGGCGCTGCGCTACATCGACGCGAGCGCTTCCTTTGCGGGACTGGCGGTGGGGAAACGTGGATCTGAGCTGCAGATTGGCCGGTAGGATTGCTGCCGAAAACCAGAAGCACATCCCACCCTGAAAGAGTTTGAGCCCGTTCAGACAGGTACTACGGCGCCGCTGCCTGAAAAGTGGCCGGTTACGTTGGCCATGAACACTTCCAGCTGTGCGGCAGTAGCTTCTGGAGACCATCCCGCCAGATGAGGAGTGATCAGCAGGTTGTCGAAACCTAGCAGTGCCTCTGGCTTGGTTGGCTGGATAGCAGTCATGATTTTCCTCATCTTGGCATTATTTATTGAGGTAGTTGCCTGTCGGCTGTTGCGCTCTAGCTCAACGACATCAGAGCGTTGGGAGCCTTGGCGCTTGTAGCTCGAGAACATGATTTCAGCTAAAGAAACTCGCGTTCACGGGTCAACGCACATTATCGGTTATCTGTTTTTCGCTAGGTGGAAAAACACTGTGTCCTAGGCGGAATGCCCGACCATGTGATTTAGCCATCTGGGCGGAATTTCTGACCTTCGTTGATAAGAAATGCATCAGGTCAAAGGGTGATCATGAGCCCTGAAGCCAAGGGGGCTTTCGCCCCCAGCCCCATGCTCCTACATGCCGAGATGCTCTCTAGGGGCACGACCTCAGTTTTCCAGTTCTGGAAGGCAAGGTTTAACGTTTAGGGCCAAACATGTCTCATTGGGCCTTGCATGGATTGGCGGAAACCCTCGAATCGGTCAATAGCCGCGCGCTCTTGCATGTGCGAGCGGCAGTAAAAGACGGTGTGCGTAAACACATCCATGTCCGAATGGCTGTCGGCGATTTCCGCAAAGCAGGATATCTGGAACAGAACGCCATCCAGCCGCCCGTCCTTGAGTCGAGCATCTACAAAGCGCTGGTGTTCTTTGTAGAGGCTCTCCAAACATGGGTGGATCATCTGCCTGAGCCGGGCCTCAGACTGAACTTGAATAGGCTGAGGGATCAGGAGATGCGGCTCAAGATTGAATGCAATGCACCCATGCCCCCTTTCGACGACCTGATCACAACCCGCGCGTATTTGGCCCTCAAAATTTTTGATGGAGTTGATGGTTTTGCACGCGACGTAATAGTCACCGAAAGGCGCGCTAACTACGACATCTGGCTCCCCTAGACGCCCTACCAGCTGGCGGTGGCGCACATACTGGAGCATCTCAAGCTCGAACACTGCATCCTTCCCGGGAGAGTGCATCAGCGAAGCAGGGTCTAGCGGGTTACTGGCGATGCGTCGCAACGGCTCCCGAAGCTCAGGTTCGTGCTGGCAAGCCTCGATGGCCAACAACACTCGCTGCGCACGACCAAGCTCAATTGAGGGCCCGGTTGACGCGATACATTCGGCTTCAGAGGCAAGCTTCAAGGCCTTCGCAAAATCCGTTTGGGGGCGGATTTTTACATCCAGGCGGGCGCAAACTGCTCGCACGGTCTCGGCCAATTTCGGCATGTCTATATAACGGAGGAAGGTTTCGGGCTGCATGATTCGTTCGAGGTTCCAGGAGGCTTGATAATGGGGCTGCGAGCCTTCCCTGGATCAGACCTCGTTCCAAAGACGCTCGAAGTTGTTGGGCTTAAATTTTTCCACGAGGAAGTCGATGAACAGTCGGGTTTTTGCCGGTATGTAGGTTCGCTCATGGAACGCGATGTTGATGATGAGCTTGGGCAGCTCCCATTCGGTCAGAACTGGAATGAGTTCGCCTGAGACGATCTCGTTGTAGATGATGTACAGCGGTTGGATCAAAATGCCCGCGTGAGCCTTGGTGCACCCGGATGATCTGGCCATCATTGCATTCGAGGACAGCATCGATCTCGATTACCTTGGATTCCTTGCCTTTGGTGAATTGAATCACGCGGGGCTGGTTGGCATGACTATAGATCTGCAAATCTTGATTGAGCAAATCCTCGACTGTACGAGGTCGCCCCCGCTCCGCCAGGTAGGCCCGAGAGGCCGCCAGTACGCGCTTGGTCTCAGCTAGCTTGCGAGTGGTGATATTGGAGTCAGGCTCGAATTCCCTAGTGCGGATCGCCAGGTCGATTTCGGTATCCATGATGCGTAATAACGGTTCGCACCAATGATCTTCACCTTGAGCTTGGGATGGCGCTTCCGAAACTCGCTCAGGATCGAGACGATGTGTAGCTTTGCACAAGAGATAGTCGAGGTGATGGTAAGCGTTCCGCTTGCCTCGGTCGTCGCTGCGTGGACGGCGGCTTCGGCATCGCGGAACTCACCCAGCAGGAACCTGCACTTCCCGTAGAGCTCATGGCCCGCAGGTGTCAAAGACAGCCGGCGAGTATTGCGAACTGCATGGTGCCCACGGCTACCTGCTTCACCAGTTCCTGTCCTCCGCGTCGAACAAACGCACTGACGAATAAGGTGGCCGCTTGGAAAATCGAGCTCGCTTTGCCCAGGAGGTTGTCGACGCAGCGGTGGAAGCGATTGGGTCTGAGCGAGTCGGTATCCGAATTTTCCCATCCGGGCCTTTCCAAGGCATTCTGGCGGCTCTCAAAGATCCAGAGCTGCCGACCCTGTCAAGCGAGGGCCACAGGAGCCTCAAATTCGCTTCTGAATTTCGCACAGTGAGCGAGCCAGCAGTGAGAGTGGAATACACCCTTTCCTAGCGACGAACGCTGTGTCCTCAGCCTCCTCCGGCACCATGTACAAGATGTCGAGCGGGAGCTCAGCGCCAGCGGCTCTTAATTCGCTCTTCAGTCGAACCAATGGCGCGCCAGAAGGGCCCACTACCAAGACGTCGTAATCGCTGCCGATGCCGTGGAGCGATGAGCCAAACATGAAGGCCATGTAGTACCGCAGTGTCGGGCAGGTTTCGAGGAGAAAGCCTGCCACCTCCGCTGCTGTCATCAGCCCTTCAGCAAGATAGGTCTCAGCTCGTCCCATTTCAGTACCTTACATCCCAGCTGCCGCCCTGCCTCAATGGCGCTCGGGGCGGGCGATCCATTGGGGTTGGTGTTCCACGCAACGTCCACAGCACCACAACTGTCCCAGAGGCTGCGAACAGCATCAGCTGTCGGCTCATATTCCCAGATCATGCCTACCCTGAGTGAGCGGCCACGCGAAAGGGTCAGAGAGAATACACGATCGAACTCACGGCGGACGTTTGAAACGTAACCTTGCTGCAGAATCAGGCGGTAAGGAAACATGTAGTTTTTGTGGGACGCCATCCTCGCCGAGCCTTTTGGAATTGCTGACCCAAGTGATCCGTAGTTTCCCCATCCTACGGTCTTGTCTTCTAGGAAGGCGATCGCACTACCATCCCATAAGCACTCTTTGCGATAGCCGCAGAGGAAATCCATCTCTGGCCATTGCTCGTAGTATCGAGCAGCCAACTCGGCGTCCATTTTGTAGGCGTCACTGATGACAGCCAAAACGTCAGGCTGCTCATGAACCGAGATGCGAATAGCGTCGCCCCCAGCGTGCTCTACCGAGATGACTCCGCTTTCACGCCGGGCATTCTCCAACGCATATTTCACCTGCCACTTCATGCAAAGATTCCGTCTAGCTGTACTGGATAGCGAATAGCACGGCCGGAGACACCACAGACGTGACGTTCGATCAGCCCTCGGACATGCTCCTGGTACTGGGCAAAGGCCTCATGTTCGGCCTCGTTCATGTGCTGCTGGTTCGCCGTAATGATGCGTTGGATACGAAGGTGATTGGGCAGGATGACGTTACGCATCCTGTCCGACCAGGTTTTCGCGGACTCTGACTCAGGGTCGTACTCAAAATCTGTACCTTCGCAAGGCGCTAGCCTTTTCCAGATCGCCTTGTTCTCCGCCATGGCAGCGGTTATGGCGTTCCTAACCTGCGAGCGCTCCTCGTAGGCGTGTACGCCTTGCTTATGGGCCAGTGCCGCTAGGTGGTTGCTCTTCCACATCAACAGCGTGACTCGATTGTACGACGGGGAGTTCTTGTCGATCTTCGTATGGCAGGTCGGGCACAGGAGCAGGAGGTTCTCGAAGGAGTCAGCTTCGAATTCGCCATCAGGGCGCTCCTCGTGACGTGGCCCTTTTTCACCATGGGGGATCACGTGGGCCATCTCCGCGATGTGCTTGTCACCCCCCATTTCAGCGGGGAATAGGGGTTGTAGGCAGTCCGGGTGCTGGCAATGACCTGCGGCCTCTGAGAAAAGCCGGAGCTTGGTTTCCTGTGGAATGTACTTTCGATCTGCCATGGTCGCGCCCTGAATTTGAGGTGCACAGAGTAGCGGCAGACAGCGCAGAGTCATAGACCGACCTTGGCCTAGTCCGACATCAGATGACGCAGTCTGAAGGGATTTTTCTGGACGCTGACAGCTGGTGCGGAATCAGCGCTGTTAGCCTGCGTGACACACCCGATAGGTGTCGCGATCATCAGACTAATCAGGGGCAAAAAAGATGCCGAAAGCGGAGGAAGCTAACGGCACCAAAGGTGCTACATCACATCTGCCAAGTACCCGCACATTACCGAATTGGCAGTGATGGCGAGCAACGTGTTTAGGCAGGCCTGTTGCCTTGCAGTGCGTTCGACAGCAGCTTGAGGATTGCGTCATGCTCGATCGGCGCGGGATTCCAGTACGGGTTTTGGAGGGCAATATCTGCCGCCCGCTGCATGTCGCCCTCGCCCACTCCCAGCGATTCCAATGCCGTCGGCGCACCGAGTTCTACGGCCAGGTCATACAGCGCCAGCGCGGCGCCTGGTACAGTGCCTTCAACGCCCAGGGCAAAGCTGATACGGGCGGTCTGGGCCTTGGCATGGTCTTCGTTGTAGGCAATGGCATCCGGCAGCACGATGGTATGTGTCTCGGCGTGTGGCAGATTGAACGTAACGCCCAAGGTGTGGCAGAGCTTGTGGTGAAGCGCCATGCCACGTTTCCGAGCACTGTGCCGCACAACCAGGCGCCGTACAGGCAAGCGTTGCGAGCCTCGGTGCTGGCGGAGTCATGCTTGAGCGCGCGAAGCCCTTGGGCCATGGCGCGAATACCCTTTTCTGCCAGCAGCGACATGATCGGGTTAGGGTTCGGGATGGCCTATCGACTGTGCCTGCTGGCGTGTGTCAGACATGCGACTCCGGCCGAACAAGCTGCTTTGTCCTCAAAGTACGCTGCAGTGACGTACCTCTCCTCGATGGCCGGCGTCCTGCTAGGAGGTACATTAGGGAATCTCGTAGGCCTGTCGGCGGCAACGTATATGTTGTTCGGATTCGCAGCCTTGGCGCTTATCCCCCTGATGCGCTTCGCTCCGAAATTAGGCGAGGTCGGCTAGGAGCTGTAGTTCTTCAGATGATCACCACTTAGACCGTATGGGGTACGCTATGCGCCCCTCAGATCTCATTCCAAGGACGATATGGCCGCCTCGAAAAAGAAACGCGCTCCTAAGACGAAGGCGCAACCTGCCAGCCATTCCGGGGCGAGCCCATCGGTAAACGAAGCTGACTTCCAGGCTGCGATCATCGCACGCTTGCGTGAAGCCCTTCCCCTGCTGCCGGCTAACATCCGTGCCGAGCGCTATTTGAAATTGCAGCTTGGTCACCATCAGATCGCAATCGATGGTAGCGGAAAAACTAAAGATTTCTTCAGGGGGCGGTCGGACGTTGTCGTGTTTCTCGATGATAAACCGCTGTTGCTCGCTGAGCTCAAAGCTCCGTCTGTGGATATCACTGATGAAGACGTCGACCAAGGGCTCTCCTACGCTCGGATCCACCAGCCCATGGTGCCACTTGTACTGGTCACGAACGGCAATCAAGCGTCGACCCGGCTTGTGCTGACCTACGATGGAACACTCGTCTCAAACGACAAAGCTGATGCTGCAGGTTTGGCGGAGATTCTGTCGGCGGCATCGAAGTTGGCTAGCAGCTCGACCGAGAGCGCAATACGTACTCTGCTGGGGCGCGATTCCAGAGTCTGGGCAGCCATTGTCAAAAAATGGAATGCCGAGGAAATTAGCAGTCGAACGGGCACCGTCTCCGAATTGCACCGAGCGATTGCCGAAGGCTTCCATATCCCACGAGAAGCTGTCGGCCAAGTCTGCGAACACGTGGAAAAGGGAGCGGAAGTTGTCATCTTGCATGGCGCTCCGCTATCTGGCATCACTGCCACATTGATCCAGTTGGTTGAGAAACTCCAGAAAGGCCCTGTCCTCTACCTCGACCGCCGAAGCTCGGGGGATGTTCTCCAGTTTCTTTCGTCCCGTCTGACCCGGGAGCTTTCTATCGGGGTGTCCCGGGATGACGTCAGGCAATGGCTGTTAACTGGACAGCCCCTGGCTGGACTCATCCTCGTGGTGGACGGCATCCCGGCCGGTGAGCTTGAGGAGCTGCTACACCTTGCAGAGTTGAAGCACCTACAACTCGTTCTCGGAACTGACAGCAGTACATTCGACGCACTTCGTACATTGGCTGGCCGCATCGAAGAAACGAAGCTCGGTCGCCTGGCTAAACCGGTCGAGCTCATGGATCTGTCAAACGAAGAATTCAGAGAGGCCTGTCAGATTTTTATCAACCTCAAGCAGGCTCATTTCATACGTGGGGCGGAGCTGATTCCGGAACTGCGCCGCCCACGCCTGCTCCGTCTCATTGCAACTCTACTGCCCAACCACGCGCCGGAAAGGAAGTCAGGGCCTAACGGCTCAAAGTTTGAAACCCGACTCGTAATCCCACCAATTCCCGGTCTCCGGATGCTGGAATGGGCGAGCAACCTCATCGGAGCGGATCCGCAATTGAAACATGATCTCTCTAAGCTCGCTGCAGCCTATCTGGCCGATGTGGCGGATAACGGACGAGACCTCCAGAGGATCATCGAAACCTATGGTGTACCTTCGATCGATCCCGATGTGATGGAGCAATCACTGGGGGATTCACGAATCGAGCGCCTACGCGCAAGCGGTATGATCCATTGGATTGACACACGAACGATGGGCCCAAGGTTGGTCATTCGTTTTCCTGAACAGCTGGCACATTACATCTCCCTCCAGTGGACGGCGGATCTTAATAAGCAAGTTGATGAAGCTGGTGTAGATTCCACCCTGCACCGCATACTGCAGCAGTCACATTTTGTGCCTGATGGAGATATCTGCGCAGCAGCTGCCATCTCGCGAATCGAGAACGGTGCACACCTATACCAGATCGTTGACTCTCTAATAGGCTGCGAGCCTGAGCCAACCTTCCTGGCGAAGGGAGCCGTGCTCGAAGTGCTTGCGAAGGATATCAAAGGGGCGCGCATCAAACTCGGTGAAGGGATGGGCGGGCGCGTTCCTGGGGATACTCAGCCTTGGCTGATTCTGAGCCACCTGGCGATGAAACTCATGGACAGAGGGGATGGAGGCACATCCGTCAATCTCCTGATCTTCGCTGCTCTAGGCAATTGTGAAGATCTGATTTTCAAGCCGGCCCCTTACAACCTCAGAGACATGCTTGGCCTGCACAAGCACGACATCCCCGGCGTGGGCTCCGTGCTCTGCGGCAATAGCGGCATCGTCGAGCCACTCATGCAGGCATTGTTCATCTGTGCATCACATCGTCCCGACGAGTTCGAACTATTGGTGACCCACGCGCTGCAGGAAGACAAACGTCACCTCGCGTGGCGCCTGGTAATGCTTTGCAATCTTCTGAAAAATGATGGGAACCCACGTGTCCGAGCAGCTGCCCACGCAGCCGATCACCGACTCGACAAGTACTGGAAAACCTTCATTTCATCTGAACATGCTGAAGCTGATTCGTGCAGCGCCTAAACGCTCAAGCTCTCAAGGATCACGGCTAGCGCTCACCTAGCCGTCACTAGTGATTTATGCCATTGAACCAGCGTTTGAGACGCAACCAGATTCCTTCTACCTCGGGCGCAATTTGTTCGATAGGTTCAGGCTGAACAGATACAGAACCAGAGCGATCCTCGTAGTAGCTCTTTCGCTGTTCATCAGCATGCACCTTTCCCCTTTTGATCGCAGCGTCGGACATATCTCCAGCCCAGAGCACCGATCCGTTGCGGATGAAGTAATGGGAGCGGCAAGGGAAGCTCCAATTGCCTACTGAAGGATCCAGCGACACCTCTCCGTTGTATGTGAGCTTCCACTGAGTCTTGGAAATGGGCAACGGTACTTCGTTGCCACACCCGCAGGGACACAAATGAGTGGTGGTGCGGTACTTCATGGAAACGTACAGCACCCCGGCTTCGAGCTCGTCCGGAATGAACTCGACAAATGCGTTCCGTAGCTTCATGGCAACTGCTCGGAATTGACCACCTTGTTGCTGGCGGTGGTGAGTGTCGCATTCAGCTCGCGCGCGCTGTCGTAATAGAACCCGCAGTGCCGCTTCCACCTGAGCACAGCAAGCTGAGCGTTGATCGCGTTCAGCTCTGCGATCTGAACAGCAGCCTTATAGAGAGCCTCGCGGTTGCCATCAGCCATAGAGATCCGCTCAAACACATGATCACGCTGGCCTGGAAGGCTCATCGTAACCCTGGCAGTGCCAATCAACTGGTTATCTTCGGTGCGAATCACGTCGATCCCTGTATCGATGATCACAACCTTGGAGTCGGCCAGACGGTCATAAATCAGCCTGCGCACATCGCCTCTATCCACACACAGGAAGACGTAGTCGAAGTCCCTCAGCTCATCAACGTTAACCTCCGTCACGTTTATGCAGTGCGGCACGATGTGCTTACGGAAGGCTGAGTACAGCTGCCCGAAATAGTCCACCTTCGTGTACTGAGCATCCAACGCTTCTCGGCTCACTGCACCCGGGGCACGAAAGGCGTTGTGCTGCTGAAGTTTGTCCAAGTCGTACAGGTGAATCTCAGCCACTGGCGTCTTTGCCACCGCGTCCAGTACGTAAGCACCAGTACCGCCCAAGCCAACAATGGCGATGCGCTGCGAGGTGAAAATCCCATTCAGCGCAGTGGTGCCATAGCGTGCTGAGGCCGTGTCCTCGTACTGGAAGGCGGAGTCAGGCGATTCCGCCTCCACCACTTTGTACGTCAACGGTGTCACGTCGGCGGCAGCAGCCCGCGCCTCATTCCAGAGGATCCGGGTGTAGTGCCACACCTTGTCGTAGAAGCTGGTAAACCCATTGGTACCTTGTGGCTTGTTCGAGAATGCAAAATTCGCCGTCAGCGTCTGCGTCAACGGGAGCGGCCCCGCTTGATACTCGATTGCGGCAATCTTTTCGCCGTTGTGCTTGTGGGGGTACTCACCAATAAAGTGAATGACGTGGGTGGCTGGGGCAGCCACCACCTCAGGGCTAACCAGATCAAGCGGGCAGCAGAATGTACCGAGCTTCACCTCTCCTTGCGCGTTGAGGTAGGGGATGGAGTGCACGACCAAATGCCCTTCGCGCACTTCCAGTTCAAACCCCTGGTTGCGGAGATCGAGGAGCGTGGGGTTAAGACTTATCACTGACCGAGACATAGAATTCCATCCCCTCTTTGACACGAATTTGTTGACCGTCCACTACCGAACCTTCCGGGTGGTCGTGAGGGCCATGGTCATAGTCGATCGTGTAAACCGTCTGCGGAGGATGCTGGCTACCAGGGAACGCCAGCTCGACCAGTTGCTGATAGGTCAGGAAGCGGGTGTGCACCACGCGAGGCTTGGCGTTCATGATGATGGTTGCCTCAAAAGGCTTAACCACGAAGTGCTCAACGCCGGGCTTGGTCAGGTCGATGTAGTCCTTGTCGCCAACCAGGATGTCGCGCCCGCCAGGCACAATTTCCCAAACATCGTGATCCTGGGGAGCACCGGCCAGGGCCTTAAGAGTTGCTCCGTTGATCTGGCGACCACCCCAGGTGAGTACTTGGTCGTTCAACACGATCCGGTACGAGCTATCGCCTAAGAACACCAGGAAGCGCTCCACCCCAGCATGGCGCAGATCAACCCGCTCGTTGGTATCGATCTCTTCCAGGCGCCCCGTCGAAAGCACTTGGAAGACCATGATGCCCGGCGCAGGGCGAACCTCGATGCTTTCGAGGATCTGGCCGCCGGTCACGATGGGGTCATCGATCACGACCGAGGTGAAGCACAGCGCTTCATTGCCCACCAAAATCCGATAAGGGCCCTGCTCGGGCGGCTGTTCACCTTTGGCGATTACGGCCGCCAAATCCACAACGTCTAACGCAAAACCAGAAGCCATGATGGAACTCCTAGCCCCGCTGGGGCAGTTAACCGCTACGTTTGCTAGGCTAGCAAAGCACGCTTGATATATCAAGCACTCGCGAGAAAATGGTTTGTGCTTGAGTAGCAGAGCGCTACACTGCATCAAACATCACCGTACTGGCAGGTTGTCAGATCGCGGCTGATTGCCGATATTTTCTGAAGATCAGTAACAACAGAGGCACATGTGAAACCAACACTTGCACAGTACCTGGCTTCGATTCGCCGGGATAGGCAGCTATCCCTGAGGCAGGTTGAGGAGCAGAGCGGCAAGGAAGTATCCAATGCCTACCTGAGCCAGCTAGAAACCGGCAAGGTTACGCAGCCCAGCCCTAATGTGCTCCACACACTGGCTGAGTTGTATGGGATCGATTACATATATCTCATGCAGCTCGCTAACTACCTCCCCGCCGAACGGGAGGATTCGCAGCGTCACGGCCGAGTTGCAACATTTGCTGAGCACAACCTCACTCAAGATGAGGAAGGTGAGCTTTTGGAGTTTTTGCAGTTCATCAGGAGTCGACGTAAGGATGGCCAAGCCGGACGACAGTAGCCTGCAGGAACATGAGCTTTTTGCTGTAGAAGCCAAAGCCAAGAAACTGCTCGATGAAGCAAATGCATGGGGACGGTTCCCAACCCCCGTCCCCGACATCCTTGATGCCGCCAAGCTGCGGGTCGCCCCTATCGCCATCCACGATGTCGAAACCTTTCTGGCCTACGTGGCCCAAAAGACGGCCGCCGCCGGGCATCGCCTGAAATCAGCCTTGTCGAAGGTGCTAGGTGTATATGACGCGGATGAGCAATTCATCCACATCGATCCCACTGTCACCGAATCTAAGCAGACCTTCCTCAAGCTCCATGAAACCGGTCATCATCGGCTCCCGAGCCACCGCCAGATGTTCAAATTTTTTCAGGATTGTGAGCAGACACTGGCCCCCTCGATCGCCGATCTCTTCGAGCGTGAGGCGAACAATTTCGCTCGATTCGCTTTGTTCCAAGGGGACAGCTACAAACAGCATGCCCTGGACATGGCAAATGCGATCAAGACTCCGATGGCTCTCGCCAAGCAGTACGGTGCGTCGATTTACGCGTCGTGTCGGGAGTTCGTTCGCACTCATGACCAGGCGTGCGCACTCTTTGTGCTCGAACCCATTCAGATCCATGAAGACCATGAGCTGATCGCCTTGGTACGACGGATTGAGCTCTCACCTGCTTACGTACAGAAATTTGGTCGACCGGATGATAGCTTCATCACGCTCAGTCATACGCTTGGCCGCTTGCTTCCTAAGCATGGGCGGCGAATGGTGATCGACGCCAGGGTGTATATCAAAGACCTCAATGGCACGCTGTATGAATGCTTGGGGGAGGCATTTGACACCAAACATAATGTGTTCTTGCTCGTATTCCCTCTCCGCCCCGCTGCTACCTTTGACTTTCTACTCCCGAAGTAGAAGCGCCAAACGCGGGCGTTATTTGCTGCGCAAAGGGCTTGACTGAATTACCTCTTTTGATCGCCCCGTACTGGTGGCGTCGGAATCTCGCATACACGAGCCCTCAAACTATCTAGCATCCAGTCAGCAGCGTCGTCGAGCGAAAAGTCACTCATCTGACAGCCAGCAATTGGGGAGGCTTGTGCTGGCCACTCGCCTCTTAACTGCAGAGGTCGTAACATCGGGCGTACTACCAAGCTCGGCGACGCCTGAGCAATGGCTACTGCTCGCATTTCGCCGCTCGAACTCCATGGGACTGAGATAGCCCAGCGTCGAGTGGCGGCGGCGGTGATTGTAAAAGCGGATGTAGTCGAACAGGTCGGTTTTCGCCTCCTGGTAGCTAGCATAGCGAGTCAGATACACCCGCTCGGCCTTCAGCGAACGAAAGAAGCTCTCCATCGCGGCGTTGTCCCAGTAGTTCCCCGGACGTGAATGGCTGGGCACGATTCGATGTCGCCGAAGCAAGGCCTGGTAGTCGTAGGCGCAGTATTGGCTGCCACGATCGGAGTGCAGCAGCACTTGTTCTTTCGGCTGTCGGCGTGCAACGGCCATCTCCAGAGCAGCATGCACCAGAGCCTGCTGCATCCGATGGTGCATCGCCCAACCGACGACAGCGCGTGAATAGAGATCGAGCACGACGGCCAGATACAGCCAGCCTTGGGCCGTCCGCACGTAGGTCATGTCCGAGACCCAGTGCCGATTAGCTTGATCCGAGACGAACTGGCGATCCAGGTGGTTCGGGGCAACCGGCAGAGCATGGCGACTGCTGGAAACCAGCCGCCAACGCTTGCGCGAGCGAACGCGCAGACCGGCTTCGCGCATCAGTCGAGCAACCCGGTGTCGACCACACACATGCCCCGTGGCCGCCAACTCGGCCTTGATTCGGCGATGGCCATAGATCCCATTCACCTCGTGGTGGATGGTGCGGATCTCCTTGCTCAGACGCCGATTCGCCATCTCTCTCGCCGATGGAGGCCGCTGCTGCCAGGCATAGAAACCGCTGCGCGATACCTGCAGCAGCCGGCACATTGGCGCTACGGGATAGCGACCGGCCAACGCCTCAATGGCGCGGAACTTCACTTCGTGGGCTGCGAGAAGATGGCGAGCGCCTTTTTTAAAACATCGCGCTCCATGGTGACCTGAGCCAGTTGCTGGCGTAGGCGACTTAGCTCCGCGCTCTCGCCCCGCTGCTTGCCATTGCCCGGAAATGCATCGTCACCTTGCTGCTCAGACTGGCGCTTCCATTTGCCCAACAGGCTTTCAGCGATGCCGAGCGTCTCGGCGACATGACGAAGCGTCATGCCGGCAAGCACCTGGTCGACCGCTTCGCGTTTGAAGGATTCTGGAAAACGTCGTCTGGTCTGGGTCATGAACACTCCTTGCGGTGGGCATTATCCACCTTAAGTCAGTGTCCACTCAGCCCGGGACAGACCACATCCATCTACGATGCTTTGGTGTGAGATCAAGACCTTGTAATGATTTAGTTAGCACGGTCAAAATTCAGCAAGGCCTCGACCAGACCCGCTGGGTTTTCTTCTGCGAGCCAATGCCCCGCCTGTGCAAGGCATAAGAATTTCACACTCTTCGCCACCTCCTTCATCATCCTTTCCATGACTGGCGCAAAGGCGCTCGACTCTCCTGCAACCGCAAGAACGGGCACGGCAGTTTTGCCGTGCTCCGCAAGCTGAGTTCGGTTAAACGCCGCGTCCTGAGCAAAAGCTCTATACAGCTGAAAACCAGCTCGCATGCCACCCGGCCCGCTGAAGCTCTCTAGATAGCGCTGCTTCGCGGCCAGATCGATAGCGCCGGCATCGTACGCAAGATCGTGCCAAAACCGCTCAAGATAAAAAGCCTCCTTGCCAGCGGTCAAAGCTTCTGGGATATCCGGAGCCTGGTGGAAATGGAAATGCCAGACGCGCTTATCATCAAGCAAAACATGGTCGAACACTTGGGTACCGGGTAATGGTGCGTCTAAAACCGCGAACGCCTTGGTGGAGTCCGGGAACTGCCGGGCGAATGCGTAGGCAACCATCATGCCGATATCGTGACCGACTACGAAAGTGGGAGCCTTGATCTCGGCATCCTGTAGCACTGCAAAACAGTCGCGGGCCATCTGAGCCTTGTCATATCCATCTGCTGGGCGAGTCGAACCGCCAGCACCTCTGAAATCCGGGGCTATAACTCTGTAACCGCTTTCCATAAGTGGCCCTACGATGCGACGCCAAGCGATCG
>Ga0182228_1000059_pt1 | contig 24610 bp, 31 predicted proteins | sample G6R1MG_19_FD_128385 | JGI IMG/M metagenome (GOLD analysis project Ga0182228, IMG submission 128385) | Miscanthus phyllosphere microbial communities from Michigan, USA - G6R3_MAIN_07NOV2016_LD1 MG | ecosystem: Host-associated > Plants > Phyllosphere > Phylloplane/Leaf | place: USA: Michigan... | reverse complement strand
AGCGGAAGGCTTGGCATGAGCGTGCAGGTGATGTATGCCAGTGGGTAGCCGCCTTACTAGTCGTTGCCGCCTATGTGGCTACTGGCTGGGCGCTGCTTAGTGCAGGCGATATCATGTCGATGTTTAAGACGGTAAAGATGTTCCCGGTAAATTGATATGAGAATCAATCGATTTCTGCAATGAATCGTCGTTTCAATTACGCTCAAGCGCAGTTTAAGAAAGGATAAGCTTGGGTTACGAGTGGTCTAAAGACCTTTAGAGACGGCAGCCTGTGCCGTCTCTGCTGGTACAATTCTAGCGTGGGCGTCTTGGTGGCTCCGGGCGCGGAGGAGAGTTCGGTCGGGGCTTATCATCCCGTACGAACCGCATGGGTGGAGGCGGCGGCGGTGGTGGCTTCTGCGTAGTCATTCCGATTACCTAAGGATGGTGGTAGAGATAGAACGGTATAAAAGATAGCAGAGCAAACAGGATCGTTGCGGCCATGAACGTCGACAGCTCGTTTAGGTATCGCAATCTCTTATCATTGTTAAGGGCATTGGTCGTTGCCCCCATCACATACTGATTGTAGATGAGAATGTGAATCTGCTTATTCGCCTCCTCTACGCCATCAGCGAACGTCGCGTAAAGCTTAAGCATTGAGTCTCTGTACGCCTCAATGTCCTCAAGAGTCGTAAGAGCTTTATCGAACACACGGAGATTCCAAGCTCTCCAAAACTTCCATACGCCTACAGCCAGACAAATGCATGCGTACCAATAGAAGATCCAGAAAAATAACCCGGTCGTACCCGCAGTAGGGGCTGGAGCCTTGTCGAGCATATAAGAAAAGAACGTGAGCAAGGCGACGAGAATCGCGAGCGGAAGACTAAGTCTCGCTATCAACTTTTCCTTTCTTTCCAGCTCGTAGTAATACACTTTTTCAGCAAAGCTGAATCGTTCCTTGTCATCCATTTGGCTGATGTCCATTAGAATTATTCAAGCCACCTAGAGTGTTGAAGGGCGTATATCATTCCCGTTTTGTGTGCCGGATATCCTGAATTTCTGGGTTTCGCCAGCGTTCAAGACGGTCGCTGATTCTTTTATCGGTTGACCAATCTGCATCGCGCAAAGGCCGCTTCCGTCCTCGTCCCCGGCAATACCTACTATATGCCGACCTGGCTTGAGTTGAAACTTGATCATTTCGCCAGTGTCGATCCTGGCAGCCTTCCTCCCATCGATCAGCACCGCGACTAAACAGCCTCCAGACGCCCAAAAACCATTGTCCCGACTGATTACCAGCGTTGCGCCGCCTGGGATGCTTGTTTGATAGGCGAACATCCGATCAGCCGGCACTCTTTTGGCCGATCCTGATTCAACCGGTGTGCTGGTGCATCCAACAATCGAAACGGCTATGGCGGTGGCGAGCAAAACCCTATGCATGATGCATCCTCAGTATTTGATTGAAGACTTTACACCAGACAAGCTAGGTCTTGTCTTCGGCGTATATCGAGGCCGAGATGATCGCCCCGCCCCAGCGGCGCTCACCGATGCAGATCGGAACAGGATTGCCACTGGCCGTGGTGTTCTTGGCGCTGCCGAATGCATAAGACGGCAGATTTTCAGGTGAAGCACTTTGCTTCAGGCCTGATGCCTGAGGACTGAGCATTTGGATGATCCCGCCCGCAGCCAAGGCAATGCCCGGCGCCAAGGTAGCGCCGCCTGTGAAAGGGCTAAGGGCGATCAATACAACGCCGATGACCGTCTGCAGCACTCCCGCCCGCTTGCTGCCGCTGATAACTGGGACGATTTTCAGCGTACGAGTACCGCCGAGATCAAAACCTTTCTGCCCCACATTTTGCCCATTCCTGAAAATGGCGAATGTCATGCCCAAGCGCTGGAGTCGCGCAATTTCTTCACTGAAACCATCGACGGTTGCGCGCAGGGCTTTAAATACCTCCCATGCATTCCCTGTCTCAAGGCAATAGTCTTTCTGCTTGAAAAACTTTCTGCCCAAAATTGTGCCCAGTTCGATAGTGGTCCTAGGCTGGTAATGTGCTGCTGTTGCGGCCATGGACGGCCTCCTATACGTGCGTGGCAGGGACACAGACGCCCAGGCGTGCTGCGAGCAGTGCGCGAGACATCAGGGCTTGGTCAAGCTCCAGTCGCTCGCGCTCAGGCTTGTAGTTCCATACGCGGTCATAGATGCCCTGGTATGCCCGGGCTCCTCTGAATGTGCCCCTAAGAAGATCGGCAGAAACTCGGGCCTCCTCTTCGGTTAGAAAAGGTCCGTCGACCGTTACGTGCTGTCCGTCACGGACGCGCTGAACGTGCCACACCAGATAGCCCGATTCAGGTCCTTGGGCCAATGGGTGCGGCTGGAAAGCCTGAACCTTGCAAGCCTCGGCGAAGCGCTCTTGATAAGTGCTGCTCATAGCGCCTCCTTACGCCGCGTAGGGCTGTGATTGCGGCGCGTTGGGTTGGTCGCCTGTGGCGGGTGCATTTGTCGGCTCGCTACGACGTTGCGGCGCGGGCATCTTGCTCAGAAATTCCCTAATGATGTCTGCGCCCTCGCAGCCTGAGCGCCACTTCTCGAAACGGCTTGTGTAGCCTGCCGAGTTGGCCACCATCTTTGATACCGCTGTCGCCGCTTGCGCAGTAGTGGCCAGCACGTCGTCAAACACCTTGAGCATCTCGCGCAGATCCTCGATATCGTCTGCGTAGACGGTCGCAATGCCTGCTCGCTCCAAACTGGCGGCCGCTTCACTGCTTACGCCAGACAGCATCGGATTGGCACGCAGAATGGCACTCACCACCTCCGGCTGATCTCCTCGTTTTGCCTGGTTGATCAAATCACTGCGATCCTCTGGCTTCATCCCGCGAAGCATCGCTCGGAGCTCTTGGTCAGCCAGGAAGCCGACGACGTCGTCTTGGGCGCGGGGCGTTACCGGTGCAAATCCAGTCTTCACACCCTTGGCCAAGGTGAGCATATCGGCCGCCGCAGCCTGCAGCGCCGGCATTAGGCGTTCGGTCATAACGTTGATGCTTTCTTTGCCCATTCGCTCGATGGCAGAGTCGTTTAGGTCGTTGTTGGCACGGATGCCAAGTACCTCTTCGCCAACGTCCTTGAACGATTCCAGAGCTTGGGTCTGCAGGGCGCGGACTTGCTTCATCAATTTGCCGGCCTGCCAGTGGGAGCGGCCGCCGTCCTGATTCTTGACGATGAATATCCGAGATTCGAGCCTGGAGTAGTCGTATTCCGAATAGTGAAGATTGGCATTGCCGACTTTCAGGACCGCGCGTTTGGCTGCTGTCATGGTGATTCCTTGGGTCAATAAGTGGTGTGGTAAGCGTGGGAGGTGTCAAAGGGCTGTAAGGCGTGACTCCACGCTGATCACTGGCCGGTTTTCAGCAAGGGCGATCAGTAATGCGCTCGCCTCGACACTGCCCGTTTCGGCGGCCGCACGGAGTCGCGCCCAAGCAGCGGTGATTTCTGCCCGGGTGGGTTTGGTTTGTGGGCCGCGTTGCTTCGGATGGTTGGCCTGCATGATCAATCCTCAATTGGCTGCGTACCGATGTACGTGACCAAATTAGAACTGATCTGGCTGCATATCCAGTGCTTTTTGAGTGCACTTGCAGTGATACACAGAACGAGACAGAACTGGACGAAAAGACCCTTTAAAAGCGGACGAGCGGTCTATTCAAAAGGGTCGTTTTGTTGCAGTAAATCGAAGGGAGGCTAAGTGATACAGGGCCGGGATCTCGGCTCAGTGATCCAGCCTCAAATTGAGGTTGGGTAGTGACTTACCCCAATGGGAATAATTAGTCCGCGCCACGAAATGACGTTGAGCGAAATTGTGGCGCGAGATGCTGAGAATGCAGTGGTTTGGTGGATACCGCAGTGGATACCAGTTTGGAATGGTTCTAAACCGTGGAAACCTCAGTGGAAACCATCGCCTTTTTTCTCGCTCATGACCGGATCGGTACGTTTAGCGAGATCGGGCTACCTGGTGCAAGCGAAAACTCAACCGCGATACGCGTCGCCAGCTCTCCGCTAGATCCTGCGCCACCGGTACGGCGGGCGGTGTACATATCGCCACACTCCTTGGCGGCCTGCTCCAGAAGCTTTAAGCCCTGGGCCATATTACCGCGCGCCTCAGCCTCTTCGAACATCCTGCCAAGCGCACGGAGGCGATAGGCGCGGCTCGCGACAGGCACCTCCACCATCGTTTCGCGAAAGCTCTTCCGAGTGTCTTCGAATAGCGTCACCCAACGCTTGGCCAAGCCTTTGCTGCATCGCTTGGTGGGATCGTGAATCTCAACCTGCTGGCGGGAAACAGTCACCCCGAAATCAGCCTTCACGGCCTCAGCGACCCGCGATGGCGGGTCAAAGCAGGCCAACGCCTGGACGATGAAGGTTTTGATTTCGGGAGTTAAAACGGCCATGGGATTGAATCTGTCTAGGGTCAGTCAAGGGTTCCTTTCATAGTCGCCCACAGCCCTTACTCATGCAACATTATTTCTCCAGTCGGTAGTAGATCTCACTTTTTTAACTTGTCGATTAACCCAGCCACTTGCTCCAAACCATCAAAACTAGAAGGAATAGCGCTCTCATTATTTACAATGCCGCTAAATACGATTTGCTCGAAGCGCTCAAGAAGCCCGGAAGGCCCTTTGGTGTCCTTAGCATATTCAGCGTAGCTTTGAATGAATTGACACAATGTCATTCTTAGCTCTATCTGAATTATTTGTGCTTTTATAGACCTGAAATTATGAAGAGCTACGCGAAAAAAATAGATAAAGAGCAGTTCCAGCCCAATCAACGTGACCGCGCCCGACCAGTCAAAGCTTGGAGTTGGTACATTGAGCATGACCACCCCAAACTTATAAAGAAAAGGCGTTGTCATGAGCACTCCTAAAAAAACTAGAAAAGAAAAATTTAGTAACTTCTCAGAGTCTTTCGTTTTCTTCATGCTTTGAAAACCAGAATACAGCCCAACAAAATTGAATTCTGTTTCATATTCCTTCAGTTTCTCGGCTAGCACTTGCACACGAGCTTCCCGCCCAGCAAGCTCACTCTCGGACTGTTCGTGAGCATGGTTCGCTCTATTAATAGCGTCTGGGAGATCCTTTAGTGTTGCCAAATCAGGGTGAAAGATATAAGTCTGCACGACATTAATCAACATTTGATGAGATGCATACCTGATCTGCGAAGCTGCCAAATGGTATTCGAAGTCCGAAACTTTAGATAGCACCTCAAGGATATCTGACGCAACGTCCATTTCGGAGCCTAATTGATACTCTATTAAAAACCTATAGCAAAATGCGAAAAGCAGCTCAAACTCATCGTCATACACATCCATGCTTTGAACTTTATCGGCAAAGCTATCGCCAATTGCCGATATGTTCATTATGCATTTTTTATCAAAAGCTTTTGGGTAATTTGAAATATGAAAAAGGGTTACTCCTACAAATTTGACCATAAAAGCTTTCTTTGGGTCGAGGTTTTCGGGCATGTTATTATAAACTGAACTGATTTTATTGAGCGCGGAAACAAAAAACTGCAACCGGTCCGGCTCGCAAAAAAAACTTACTTCTTGTCGTCTCATTTATTAGACCCCTGGGTCAAGTATGTGCTTCCATTAAAACCACGCCAGCATATCTTAAGCACTGTAAGCAAGACCTCTTAGTTATCCTATATGCAAGCTAAACCCATCATGCTGAGAAAATTTTTCCTGCAGTTTTCTTACGGACACAAATCAGGTGCAAAAGGCTTTGCATCTGACATTCCATTTCGATAGGGCAGATATTGCCTCCAGGCCGGAGATATTTTTGGTCATGACTCAGATCTAATCCATCCCCCATTGGGGCTCGACCCCGCATCCATATTCCAACAGTTCTGCGTGCATCCCAACTTGGGTCAGAATCACTTTTACGATCTGCTCGCGAAAGGGTTTCGAGCGTGCGCTCGATACCCTTGTGGATCTCGAATCCGAAACTACCGAAAACCCGATACATACCGGAAGACTTTCCGTCATCCCGACCGGCTGTATTTTCAGGCAATCTATCCAAATCGGTATGCTCAGCCTCGTGCGTCTCGGCCGGGCTCGTCTTCCGCCACCCTCAATCGCCAATAGCGGTCAGGTCTCACCCAAACCACATTGTCGGGAGTTAGCTTACGGAACGCAGCGAGAACGCCCTTTCCAAGAACCTGGTTTCCATCCGCGTTCTCGATAAGCAGCTCCTCGCTGTCTGCCTTGATGATGTGATCGACTACATCGTCTTGGTAGACGCACGACTCATCGTGGATTTTTCGAAGCATCCAGGCCGCGACCGAATCTGCGTCCATCGCTCAGCTCCCGCTGGTAGGAGCAGCAGGCGATATCAAACTCTCAGTTTTGAATTCCCCTTGTTCGAGCTTTTTACCCGCGAACCACTGGCAAGTGTAAAGGCCGTTAGAAGGACGGTAACTTCTCACAGTCATATCAGGGCCTCCCGACTTCAACCTTACAATTTGACCAGTTTCAAACTCGATACCGGTGCTCATTCCTTTGTCCTCGCGTCAGAAGGGGATCATTCCCTGCTACGCACAGTAGCGGAGCTGGCCATTGGCTTTCAAGCAAGAAAAAGAAAGGTCACGATCCGCTCAGTTTTAAGCACACCTCCGACACGACTAAGCACCTGGCCTCCCGTTTCGGTATGACAGGTCCCCAACTCAGGGCTCGACCTCTTATGCAGATGTGGGCAGTTATGCGCGCATCTCAAAGTGATGCCAGGATTACTTTCAGGATCTGCTCGCAAAAGGTTGTCGTTCCTTGAAATGGTCCCCCTCTGGATGCCAAATCCGAAGCGACCCAGATCTTGGGTAGGTAGCACCCGGTTCCTTGGCATTCTGATCGACTTAGTTTTCAGCTATCCCCAAAACCGGGGTCAGCGTTAGTAACGCCGCCTAGGCAGCCTATGGCACAGGGATAGGCAGGAGGCGCAATTATTTCACCCACCTCATTGCGTGACTAGTAACGATAGGGTATCTTTGCTTATCCGTAACTAGTAACAGGAGGGGCGAATGATAGACGAAGCCAAGGCACCACGCACGGCAGCAGCCAGGCAGCGTGATTACAAAGAGCGTCAGCGGGCAGCAGGCTACAAGCTCACTGCTCTGTGGGTTCACACGGAAACAGAGGAGGAAGGCAAGCAAGCCGCGCGAGAGGGCAAGCCTCTAAAGCCGTTGGAGTCAAAAGACCCCTTAAGCTGGGCAGCGGGCTGGATAAGCGAGAAAGTTAAGCATTAGTTATCAGGTAATTCGAAGGCAGATCGGCTACTGTTCGGCTTCTGCAGGAGACACGAGAGTCATGCAACAAGGTGCCAGGCCGCTGCGGCAACAGCGGCCTAGCGATCACAAGACGAGACTAGGAGTGCCGTCATGCAACAGAACCAGAATACCATCCATATCTATGATGTGCGTGGTGAAATCATTGGCTCCATGAGCCTGCCGGCCAGCATCAAGCTGACCGACCTGGCCCCGCTGAAAATACTCGGAGCCGTCAGCATCAAAGTGGTGCCTTGCTCCTCTCCCTTTTGCGGAGTAAGCGTAGGGGATGTGCAATGATTCTGAGAACTCACGCTGGGCAAGTAGATGCCAGCACGCCAGAACGCCACAAGGCATACGCCACTCAGTTGCTCAAGACCGCAATGCGCTATGGGACTGAGATTGAGATCGCGGCCATCACTGCGAGTATCGAGAGTCAGATCGGCTCAATGCTTACCACTCGCCATAACCCTGGCCTGAACGACGCGAGCTACGATGTATATCGCAAGTTTTGGCTGAAAGGGGGTGAGGTATGAGCGCTCCTGATCGGCTAGATCTTCGCACCAAGCTTGGCAACTATACCGGGCAAGAAGTCATTGATATCGAGATGCGGCGTGCGGGAAATAAGGGGTTCTCACCCTACGCGGTAGGCATTGTGATCGGTACGATCAATGCAGTTCGTGCCTTTGGCGCGATTGATGAGCCAGCCTACATCGAAGCATTCAGACGGCTAGCATCCCTAGAAGCCGGGGGTGCGCAATGATCACTGCTAACTGGAAGGATCTGCTGATAAGCAGAAAGGCGATGCAAGCCCTGCCACAGGACGAACTGGATGCCGTGAGTAGAGCATCTGACGACTACCTGCACACGCTGGCCCATGGCGTATCTGGTCTTGGCAACTTGCTGGCCTGCACTGCATCAAACGGCGAAACAGGCCTGAGCGCCGATGCGGTCACAAGTATAGGATGGATGCTGGACAGCTTGGGCGGTTTGATCAGCAATTTGTCTGACACGAGTACCGAAGCGGATCAACAGATCAGCGAACGAAAACCGAACACCAGAAAAGCAGCATCAGACTGTGTAACAACGAAAGTTTCGTAGTAAGCCCTACTGACGCAACATTGAAAAAGGGATGTCCTCAAATCCGAGTGCATCCCTGTTTTGTTTGATGACCCAGATCTGGGCCATCTTCAATGCGTCCAAATGTGGACGGATCGCGTGGTTACCCGAGCGAGCCCGAGTGTGTAGATTTCAAGACGGTGGCAGGACATCCACCAGTGGTGGGAGTTGGCCAGGCCGGCGAGACAGGCCATCTCGTCCGACTCAGACCTATAGCCCCATCTGCCGAGCAATCAGCGCGGGCTCCACACCATCCGCCAACGCACGCCGCGCATCAGCAGTCATCTGGTCCAGTGCCTTTTCCTCAAAAGCTGCTGCCATTGCGCCAGCCTTTCTCACAATCAGCAGTGCCAGCTCGGGCGGGAATGCTAAGCGTTCGCGGGTTGGCAAGTAGTCGCAATTGATCACTGTCATGGTGAAGCCTCATCGCTGGAAGAGGACCGGGAAAGTCCTGGGAAATAGTTATATCTATGGCGTAGTAGGAGTGGTGTAGAAACGATACCTGTGGGAGCGGTAAAAGTGCTCCACGGGTATCGAAAACGACACCTGTGGAGCTTCGAAACATCCTCAATGGTGCATATTCGATACTTGTGGCTCCCTTACAGGTGTCGTTTTTACACCGGTAGGAATCGAAATTCGGCTCCTTTCCCAATCGTTCGTAGGTGCCCTGTGACGCCAGCAAGGCATCCACGTGAGCCTCCAGGTTCGCGTTTTGGATTGTGCTCGACTGCAGAATAAGCTCTCGTCGACCATGACGATAAAGCCCGCTTCTGTAAGCTCAACGAAGGCTCGCATAGCTAGCTTCCGTGAGCACGGTATCTCCTGCTCTGCTTGGCGCACACCGAATCCTATAGGCCCGCTTGGCGTCCAGAATGAGTGCATAAGGTGAATCAGCGCTTTCGCCTGCGCCGTCAGCCCCAAGTATTCGGGAGATCTCACAAGACGACGCTGTATCGCCTGTATTCCGCCCTCCTTGTCGTAGGGCAGACTGCTTTTCTTAGCCATCAGCAGCCCCTCAGGCGCGCTCGGCGCTCTCCAGGCTGCGCGCTATATCCATGTGATGGTTGTAGCGACGCAGGCGCACAGCAAGTGAGGAATCTGCGTGCAGGGCTGCCATTGCCATTGCTCGGTGCGCAGCGGCACGGTCTGCGGATGTTTTTATCGCGTACATGGATGAAGCTCCTTTTGCTGAGGAGCCGCCACGGTTCGCCGTCAAACGAAATAGGGTGGCAGCTATGCGCAGGTTGACGGACCGGGGCAAAAGGAACCCGGCAGACCCGAAGGTCTCCCACGCACAGCCGCCATAAACGAGGTATGCGGGCACAAAAAAAGCGCCTGCAATCGTAATGGGGGCGCCTGTGCGCCTTCTGCTGATCGGGCCGTCAAACCCGGTCGCTGATTTGGCAGCGACCGGGCGAAGATAACCGTGACTAATCCGCTTTGCAAGTGGAGGCACGTAGGGGCGGATCATCAGGACGCCCTCGCCGGTTCCGAAAGCAATGTGTAAAGCGCGACGCCAGGGTGATTACGGCCCCATTCGTCCTGCAGCACAACGCGCTGCGTAGCGATCCGATACCCCGCCGCACGCAGATCGCAGATCCGCGCACCTGGTCGGCAGATGTTTAGCTCGCGCATTGCGGTAAACGTGTCGATTGAACCTAAGCGAAGACGCTGAATAAACCGTGCGTTCTGAGCGTTGACGCTGGTATTCTTGATTTGAGATATTTCATGGCTGGCCTGTTGGTCGGCCTTTTTTTTGTCCGTCATTTATGCAGCCTCCCCACGCAACGCGATGCGCAGGCGAACCCAGTGCTGAACCTCGGCCAAGACCCAGCCAACCGGCGCGCCGCGGTTCTTGCTATCGCTAAGCGGAACCGGCTTGGGAAAGGTTGGATCGTCTTTAAGACGCTTGTAAACGGTCGGCCGCTTGTAGCCAGTGATGGCTTCCAGTTCCTGCATGCGGATGATGGTGGTGGCAGGATCGCAGATGCTGCGAATGTCGAAAGCGGACGGTTTGTGTTGTGCGGTGCTGTTCATATCAATTTCCCGATACTGGTTGAGGTCGAGGAAATCTTCGGCGGGCACCTATCCCCCCTCACAACCAGACCCCTATCCCCTTTTTTCAGGGGGGAGACTCTATCGAGAACCAGTCCAGCAGCGAGTACCTTGTATCCCTATCTGTATCCCAAGCAAATCAGAAAATTATAAAAGCAATTAAAATCATAACCTTATAAATCCAGTTCAAATGACTGTGTACCACCAAGTACCGATTCACAGTTTTTTTCTGATCACTGTGAATCAACAAGAAGCCCGCCTCGTGCGGGCTTTCTTGTTTCTGGCCTTCCCGTTTTGTCACACCTCTTATGCCTCCCAGCACCCCCTGCGTGTGCTTAAAGCACGCCTCCGGGATTTCAGGACGTCGTCGGGAGACGGGTTTCCCTAGCGAGCGCCAACCAGGCCTCGGCCGCAGGTGACAAGTGCGCGTTCTTGCGCCACGCCAATACCATATGCCAATCCGTATCCGGCTCGTCCAGCGCAACCAATCGAATCCCGTCGTGATAGTGCTTCTGCGCCAGCATCCTCGGCAAAAATGCGACACCCAGCCCTGCCGAGACCAGATCCACAATAAAGTCGACCTGACCACTGCGTGCAGTCACTTTGGGCGTAACGCCCTTGCGGTCGCAGGTCAGTTTGATCATGGTGTTCAGTGCAAACCCCGCCTCGAAGAGGATAAACGGCGTTTCGGCCAGGTCTTCAATGACGACTCGTTTGCGCTTGGCCAATGGATGGTTCTCTGCCATGACCACCACCACCGGCTCGATACGCACATCCTGGTAATCGAACTCTTCACTGAACGAGTTCATCTTCAACAGTGCAGCCAGCTCGACTTCTCCCGACGCCAGGCACTCATGCAGTTTGCTCGCGCCGTGTTCGGTGAGCTGAATATCGATATCCGGATAGCGGGCGCGGTATTGAGTGAACATGGCGGCGAAAAGCGCACCACTGCCCACGGGTGGCAGACCGATGCGCAACACGCCGCCCTTCAAACCACGCAGGTCGTTGAGCTCGGTCAGCAGATCGTTGCGCTCGGCCAACAGGGTCAAGGCGCGGCGGTAGACGATTTCACCGGCGGCGGTCAGTTCGCTGCGGTGGCCAATGCGGCTCAACAGCGGCGTGCCCAATTCGTCTTCAAGGGTCTTGACGGCTTTGCTGACGGTGGACTGGGTAAGCGATACCACGTCAGCGGCCTGGGAGAAGCTACCCTGACGTACCACTTCGACAAAAGTGCGTAATGTTCGAAGGTTCACAAGTATTCGATTTCCGACTGAATTCAAGTTGTATTAGTTGTTTTGATCATAGTCGGTTTTTCCGTAATCTGAATCTGCCGCTCACCCCTGGCGGCCTTGGTTCGTAGATTTATTCGCTCAGGAAAACGTCATGATTATTTCTTCGGCATCCGATTACCGTGCAGCGGCCAAACGCAAACTCCCGCGTTTTCTGTTTGATTACATTGACGGCGGTGCGTATGCAGAGCACACGCTGCGTGCCAATGGTTCGGACCTGGCCGATATCAGCCTGCGCCAGCGGGTCCTGAAAAATGTCGATAACGTGAGTCTTGAAACCAGGCTGTTTGGCGAATCCCTGGCCATGCCGATTGTCCTCAGCCCCGTGGGCTTGAGCGGAATGTATGCGCGCCGCGGTGAAGTTCAGGCAGCCAAGGCCGCGGCGAACAAGCGGATTCCATTCTGCCTGTCGACGGTGTCGGTGTGTTCGATTGAAGAGGTAGCGTCGCAGAGCAAGCAGGCGATCTGGTTTCAGCTGTACGTGCTCAAAGACCGTGGCTTTATGAAAAACGCTCTGGAGCGTGCCAGGGCGGCGGGCGTCACGACGCTGGTCTTCACCGTCGACATGCCAACGCCCGGCGCGCGTTATCGCGATGCGCACTCGGGCATGTCCGGGCCTTATGCCGCGCCTCGACGCATTCTGCAAGCCATGACCAAGCCGGACTGGGCGCTGAATGTCGGCCTGCTCGGTCGCCCTCATGATCTGGGCAATATCTCCAGATACCTGGGCAAGGCCACCACGCTGGAAGATTATGTGGGCTGGCTGGCGAACAACTTCGACCCGTCCATCAGCTGGAAGGATCTGGAGTGGATTCGTGAGTTCTGGGAAGGCCCGATGATCATCAAGGGTATTCTAGATCCGCAGGATGCCAGGGATGCGCTGAGTTTTGGCGCGGACGGCATTGTGGTATCCAACCACGGCGGACGTCAGCTGGATGGCGTGCTGTCCACCGCCAAGGCCTTGCCGCCTATTGTTCAGGCGGTCGGCAGTGACCTGACGGTGCTGGCCGACTCCGGCATTCGCTCGGGTCTTGATGTGGTGCGCATGCTCGCTCTTGGCGCCAAAGGCATATTGCTCGGACGCTCGATGGCCTATGCGCTGGGCGCCGATGGGCAGCGTGGCGTCGAGAATATGCTGGATATTTTTGCCAGGGAAATGCATGTGGCGATGACGTTGACCGGGGTGACATCGATTGAGCAGATCGACGAAAGCATCCTTGTTAAAGCAGTTGCTTGAAGACCGGGACTGGATCGTTACTCGAGTCGGCCTTTCGACGAACTGCATTTTTCACTCTGAATGCCTGGTCTATGCTCGAAAATGCTGGCTCAAGACGAGCCAGCATTTCTCTTGAAGGAGCGAAGCATGCGTAAACTCGTACTCTCAATGACTGCCGCCCTCTTCCTGGCGGGTGCTGTAGCGCCCGTGGCCTTAGCAGAGAGTGAGCTCGAAAAGGGTGTCCGACACGATAACCGTGAGCTGGATAAAGGTGTCGATCATGACGCCAAGGAAGTGGACAAAGGTGTGAAGCACGACGCCGACGAGGTCGACAAAGGTGCGAGGCATGACGACAAAGAGCGTCACAAGGCTGACAAGCATATCGATAAAGAAGTTAAAAAAGATCTCTGACCAAAAAGCCTGCCATTGAGCAGGCTTTTTTATGGGCGGATGACGCTGTAACGTCCAGCGGGTTTGATGAAACACCTACGCACAGGTGCTTCTAGCCCTCACCCTTACAGACCGGGCCATCTACTCAGGGCAAGTGGCCCGGCCTCTGTCACTGGATGTACGGTCAAATCTTGAAACTGTCGACCAGTTGTTTCAAACGTCCGGCCTGTTGCGAAAGCGCAGCACAATCCTTGAGCGTTTCATTAAGGTTGGCCACGCCTTGTTGATTGAGCGTGTTGATCTGATTGATATCGATATTGAGTGTTTCGACAACAGCGGTCTGCTCTTCTGTCGCCGCAGCGACGGATTGATTCATGCCGTCGATATCGCCAATGCGCCGCGTTACATCGCGTAGACGACTACCGGCCTGATTGGCAACTTCGACACTTTCCTGACTCGACGTCTGACTTTCATTCATGTTGAGTACGGCGTGCTGAGAGCCGGTCTGCAGGCCGCCAATCATCTTGTGGATCTCGTCGGCAGATGTCTGGGTGCGATGCGCAAGGTTGCGCACCTCGTCGGCCACTACCGCAAAACCGCGTCCGGCTTCACCCGCGCGGGCAGCTTCGATAGCGGCGTTGAGGGCCAGCAGGTTGGTCTGCTGCGAGATGCCTTTGATGACATCAAGAATGTGGCCGATGTTTTCGGTGCTGGCGTTGAGTTGCTCGATCTGCGTGCAGGAATCACTGATCTTGGCCGACAACGCGCTCATGGCGTGGATGGTCTTCTCGACCACTACCTGACCGTCTTCTGCCTGATTGCGGGCCTCACTGGCCTGGATCGAGGCGTCCGATGCGTTGCGGGCAATCTCCTGGGTTGCAGCCCCCAGCTCGTTGATCGCTGCAGCGACGCTGTTGGTCCGGGCGCTCTGCTCATCGAAACCGACGATGGACGAGTTGGAGGAGTTGACCACCCGCTGCGACAGGTCATGCACCTGAAGCGTTGCGGAGGAGACCTCAGCGATGGACGCATGCACGCGCTCCACGAACTGATTGAACGAACCACCCAGTGCGGCGAACTCGTCCTTGCCCTGAATGCTCAGACGCCGGGTCAGGTCACCCTCGCCCTGGGCGATGTCCTGCATCGCACGGCCCATGTCGGTCAGCGGGCGCATCAGCCCGCGAATGAGCAGGCTCAACAGCAACGCAATCACGGCAACGGCAATCAGCACGGCAACCATCGCCGAGCTGCGAAACTGGCTCAAGGGCGCATAGGCCTTGTCCTTGTCGATCGACAGACCGATGTACCAGTCAGCCGAGGGCAGCCCGGTAATCGGGGTGAATGACAGCAGCCGTTGCTGACCATTGAGGGTCACCTCACGCAGGCGCGCGTCCAGGCTGATGGTCTGTCCGGGGTAGATGTCCTTGAGGTTTTTCATCACCTGTTCCTTGTCCGGACTGACGATGATCTGCCCGTCGCCACTGACCAGAAAGGCGTAACCCAGCCCACCGAATTCGACCGAGTTGATGATCTTGACCAGCGTGTCGAGGCTCAGATCGCCACCGACGACACCGGTGACCTGACCTGCCGCCTTGACCGGGCTGGCGATCGTTACCACCAGGCCACCCACGGAAGCCTGATAAGGCGCGCTGAGAATGGTTTTGCCCGCGTCGACAGTGGACTTGTACCAGGGCCGCTGGCGAGGGTCGTAGCCCGCAGGCATGTCCACGTTAGGCCGCTGAGTGAACGTGCCTTTGCTGTCACCGACATAGGTGAACTGGAAGGTCGATACCAGCGCAGACTGCGATACCAGCCCGCTGAGATCGGAATTGACCCCCTGAAAGGCTACGTTCTGGGTGAGATTTTCCAACACCAGAATGCGTCCGCTCAGCCAGTTCTGGACGCTGCTGGCAGTCAGCTGACCCGCTTGGCCCACGGAGGACTCAAGGTTCTGGTTGATCGTCTTACGTTGCAGGTAATCGTTGTAAAAGGTGAACAAGGCGAACGCCAGCACCACTACACCGGCCGCGGCCAACAGGATCTTATGACGAAACTTCAAATTCATGACAAGGCATCTCAAAAGGACTGCTAGAAGAAAGCTCAGATGCCAGAGCAACTTGCGACACAAAAAATGTCATGCCCTGCACACACAATGAACCTACAACGAATAGGGTTTTAATCGCGTAAACACAGCCAATAGCGTGCCTTTCCCGTGAAATGCTGCGCTGTACTCCAATGACGTTGGCAGTGCTTTATAACGGTGTGCCGACGCAATTGATATGCCTGAAAAAAATACTCGGCGCGTCTTGGAACTTTCTTTATTTTTTATTTCAGCTTGGCCGGTCCCTGCCGATAGCGTCTGTATACCTCACCCTGCCCTGACCTGTATGCCATACCTTTCAGGGATAACACCGTTTCAATGGCAGTTGTTGGAGAATTCAATGAGTAGCTGGTTTGCAAACATCAGCGTGAATATGAAACTGGCCCTTGGGTTCGGTCTAGTACTTGTTTTTACAGCCATTCTTGCATTGACTGGCTGGACCAGCATGAGCGGGCTGATCAATCGCAGCAACTGGATGAGTGACATTACTTCACTCAATGCCCAGTTGACCAAACTGCGCGTGACACGCCTCCAGTACATGGTGGCCGACGGCGACGAGAAGGTTGCCGAAACCGTGCAGACTTCGCTGGACAGCTTCAAGGCGTATCAGGAAAAACTTCGGGCCTCGTTCAAAAGTCCCGAAAACGTGAAAATGCTCGATCAGTTGGGCATCGTGATCGCTGACTACCAGAAGTCCCTCAACAATATGCGCAGTGGCTACAAGGCCAGCACTGCGGCTCGTGATGAGCTGACGACCCATGCTGTCAAAAGCCTCGCGGTATTCGAGCAGCTTGTGACTGAAGTCAAAAACATGGACCCGGCTGACGCCAACCGCTTCGAGCAGTACCGACTTGTCACCGACGCAAAAGATGACTTGAGACTCGCACGCTATGAAGTGCGCGGTTACACCACCAATGCCACACCCGAGACCGAGCAGGCAGCCGTCTCGAAACTGGATGCGGCCATCAAGGATCTGGATGCGCTCAAGGCAACCTTCAGCGGCACTCAGGCCGATCAGCTCAGGCAGCTGGAAACCTCGTTGATGGCGTACCGGGCGACCTTGCAGAACTTCAAGGCCGCCACGGGCACGATTGTCCAGGCGCGCAAGGAAATGACCACGCAAGGCCAGGATATCGTCAAGATCAGCGAGGACATGTACAAGCTGCAACTGGATCGCCGCGATCAGGAAAGCGCACAGGCACGTACCACTCAGATCGTCTGCACACTACTGGCGATCATTCTGGGCATCATCGCCGCAGTCATCATTACCCGGCAGATTACCCGTCCGCTGCAGGAAACCCTGGCGGTGGTCGATCGTATCGCATCCGGTGACCTGACCCAGACCCTGGCCGTGACACGCCGAGATGAGCTCGGCGTTCTGCAGCAAGGCATCCAGCGCATGGGCACCACACTGCGCGAGCTGATTGGCGGTATTCGCGATAGCGTCGTACAGATCGCCAGTGCCGCCGAAGAACTGTCGGCGGTTACCGAACAGACCAGCGCTGGCGTCAACAGCCAGAAAGTCGAAACCGACCAGGTCGCCACTGCCATGCACGAGATGTCGGCGACGGTTGCAGAAGTGGCGCGTAACGCCGAACAGGCCTCGCAAGCCGCTTCCAACGCCGACCGCGAAGCGCGTGACGGTGACAAGGTGGTGGGTGAAGCGATCGCCCAGATCGAGCGACTGGCCAACGAAGTGGGTCGCTCGGCCGACGCCATGACTCAGTTGGAGCAGGAAAGCGACAAGATCGGCAAGGTGATGGACGTCATCAAGGCGGTGGCCGAACAGACCAACCTGCTGGCGCTCAACGCTGCTATCGAAGCAGCGCGTGCGGGTGAAGCCGGACGTGGTTTTGCCGTGGTTGCCGACGAAGTCCGCGGCCTGGCACAACGTACGCAGCAATCCACCGTGGAGATCGAAACACTGGTCGCTGCGTTGCAGAGCGGTACGCGCCAGGTGTCCAGCATCATGCTCAACAGCCGCGAACTGACCGTCAGCAGCGTGACCCTCAGCCGTAAGGCTGGCACCTCGCTGGGCAGCATCACGCAGACGGTGTCGAGCATTCAGGCGATGAACCAGCAGATTGCCGCCGCCGCTGAAGAGCAAAGCGCGGTTGCCGAGGAAATCAGCCGCAGCATCGTCAACGTGCGCGATGTCTCCGAGCAGACCGCTTCGGCCAGCGAAGAAACCGCTGCGTCCAGCGTCGAACTGGCGCGCTTGGGCGGGCAATTGCAAACGATGGTCAGCCACTTCCGGATCTGATCACCCAGCGTTGACATCAAGCCCGGTCTTTACCGGGCTTGATTGTTTCTGCACTCCTGACAGTCACGCCTGTGGCGGCTGCCCGTTGGACGCCGACAGGCCGCCATCGACCGGCAGGTTGACGCCGGTCACGAAGCGCGCGTCGTCACTGGCCAGGAAAGCGATCACGTCGCCGACGTCTTCGGCTTCACCCGGGCGACCCAGTGGGATGCGCTCCATGAACTTGGCCATCAACGCTTTGTCACCGAGCATATCTTCGGTCAGCTCGCTGCGGGTCAGTGAGGGGCAGACGGCATTCACGCGCACGCCGTCAGCACCATGGTCCATGGCCAGCGAACGAGTGAAGTTGGTGATCGCGCCCTTGGCCGCGTTATAGAAACTCATGCCCCAGTCGCCGCCCAGACCGGACACCGACGAGACGTTGATGATGTTGCCTTTGCTGGCGATCAGTGCAGGCATGGCGGTGCGGGTGCAATAGAACACGCCGTCCAGGTCCACGGACATCAACTCTTTCCAATCCTCTATGCCCAGCTCGGTCACTTTGCCGGACTTGACGATACCAGCATTGTTGACCAGCACATCCAGGCGCCCGAAGCGCGTCGCCACTTCCTTGAACAGCGCTTCCACGTCGCTCGGGTCGGCCACGTCCGCGGCTCTGACCAGGTGCCCTTCGCCCTTCAGTTGGGCGGCTACTTTGGCCAGCTTGTCGTGATTGCGGCCGACCAGCACGACGCTTGCGCCTTCCTCGGCAAAACGTTTGGCGGTCGCTGCGCCGATTCCGGAACCGGCACCTGTGACGACGACGACTTTCTGGGTGAAACGATTCATTCGGCAGTCTCCAAAAAGTAAATGGGATTATCGGGTGGACTGCACACCCGGCCGCAGCGTTCACTCGCATTTGATTTTGGTTTCAATGGCGCTGTAAATGACCGGTGAATCGTTAAACCTCGACCATGGGTGCGTTGACAACGCCGCAGCGGTCTGCAAATAATCCCCACGGTTGTACGACAACCTATAACGCCAAAAATAAAAACAACACCGAGGCCAGTCCATCATGAACACTCTCACCGCGCCTGCTCGATCGATCAGCAAGGGCTCAATCATTGAAGCCCTGATCAGTGACGCCTTGTTTACTGAAAACTCGCACTACCAGACACCCTTCCCGATTCACAACATTCGCTGAAACACAGCGAACGGTACTCGGCCGCCTGCAGGTCGAGGCCATGCCTGGCGACAGGCATCACGTAATCCTCGAAGGTGTCGGCCGCCGCTTGCGCGCGGCCAGGAAAGGGGACGGTTTCACTAAACAAGGGAGCACAACAATAATGACATCTCACACTACCCGCTCACGCATCCTGCTGGGCTTCGGCGGCATGACGCTGATTTTCCCGATGCTCGGCATGGCCGAAGGTTTCGTCGACGACACCAAGGCCACGCTTACCCTGCGTAACGCCTACTTCAACCGTAATTTCACCAATCCTGCATACCCGAGCAGTGCCGCGCCACAGAGCAAGGCCGAGGAATGGACACAAAGCTTCATTCTCGACGCCAAGTCGGGCTTTACTCAGGGTGTGGTGGGTTTCGGGGTTGATGTGCTGGGCCTGTATTCGCTCAAGCTCGATGGCGGCAAGGGTACGGGCGGCACTCAACTGCTACCGATCCACAGCGACGGGCGTCCGGCCGATGATTTCGGGCGTCTGGGCGTGGCGGGCAAGGCGCGGGTTTCCAAGACCGAACTGAAGGTCGGCGAGTGGATGCCGGTGCTGCCGATCCTGCGCTCCGATGACGGTCGTTCGTTGCCGCAGACGTTTCGCGGTGGTCAGGTCACGTCCAAGGAGATCGACGGCCTGACGCTGTATGGCGGCCAGTTCCGCGGCAACAGCCCACGCAACGATGCGAGCATGGAAGACATGTCGCTGAACGGGCGAGGCGCATTCACCTCGGACCGCTTCAACTTCGGCGGCGGCGAGTATGTCTTCAACGACAAGCGCACCCAGGTAGGCGTCTGGTACTCGGAACTGCAGGACATCTATCAGCAGCAATTCTTCAACCTGCTGCACAGTCAGCCGCTCGGCGACTGGACCCTGGGCGCGAACCTGGGTTACTTCATCGGCAAGGAAGACGGCAACAAACTGGCCGGCGACCTGGATAACAAGACGGCCTACGCGCTGCTCTCGGCCCGCTATGGCGGCAGCACCTTCTATGTCGGTCTGCAGAAGCTGACGGGCGATACCGCGTGGATGCGCGTCAACGGCACCAGCGGCGGCACCCTGGCCAACGACAGTTACAACTCCAGCTACGACAACGCCAAAGAGAAATCCTGGCAGCTGCGCCATGACTACAACTTCGCGACGCTGGGCGTACCCGGCCTGACCCTGATGAACCGCTACATCAGCGGCGACAATGTGCACACCGGCAACATCACTGACGGCAAGGAATGGGGCCGGGAGTCTGAACTGGCCTACACCGTCCAAAGCGGTGCGCTGAAGAATCTGAACGTCAAATGGCGCAACTCCAGCCTGCGTCGTGATTTCAGCACCAACGAATTCGACGAAAATCGCGTGTTCGTCAGCTACCCTATTTCGTTGCTCTGAAAGCGTGGCAGAGCCTGTTGGCCACGGCAGGTTTTGCCTTGTTACAAATGTATCCGGCCAAGTGCGTGCACAGCCCGTTTTTAGACCTTGGCCGCGTTGACAATCAGCGCATGCGGTGCCGATAATCCGGCAAGTCATACGACAACAGATGACAAAAATAACAATCGGGACTTCTCTCATGGCATCGGCTCATACCACTCAAACTCCCTTCAATCGCCTCCTGCTGACCGGCGCGGCAGGTGGCCTGGGCAAGGTATTGCGCGAAACTCTGCGCCCTTACACAAAAGTGCTGCGGCTTTCCGACATTGCCGAGATGGCGCCCGCTGTCGACGACAGTGAGGAAGTTCAGGTCTGCGATCTGGCCGACAAGAACGCCGTGCACCAACTGGTCGAAGGCGTCGACGCGATCGTGCATTTCGGCGGTGTGTCGGTCGAACGCCCGTTCGAGGAAATCCTCGGCGCCAATATCTGCGGCGTGTTCCACATCTACGAAGCCGCCCGCCGGCACGGCGTGAAACGCGTGATCTTTGCCAGCTCCAACCACGTGATCGGTTTCTACAAGCAGACCGAGACCATCGACGCGCACTCCCCTCGCCGCCCGGACAGTTACTACGGTCTATCCAAGTCCTACGGCGAGGACATGGCCAGCTTTTACTTCGATCGCTACGGCATCGAAACCGTCAGCATCCGTATCGGCTCATCGTTTGCCGAACCGCAAAACCGCCGAATGATGAGTACCTGGCTGAGCTTTGCTGACCTGACTCAGTTGATCGAACGCTCGCTGTACACGCCAGACGTGGGCCACACCGTGGTCTACGGCGTCTCGGACAACAACACCGTCTGGTGGGACAACCGCCTGGCCAGCAAACTGGATTACAAACCGAAGGACAGCTCGGAAGTGTTCCGCGAGAAGGTCGACGCCCAGCCGCTGCCGGCAGCCGATGACCCGGCAATGCTTTACCAGGGCGGTGCCTTTGTGGCTTCAGGACCGTTCGGCGACCAATAAGCAGCGCTTTCCCCTCGCAGCACTCTGGAGACACGAACCGTCATGGATGCCGAACTGATTGTCGATGCACAGAACGCCACCGGCGAAAGCCCGGTCTGGAGCGTGCGTGATCAAGCGTTGTACTGGGTGGATATTCCCAAGGGCGAGTTGCATCGCTGGGATTTCAATCAGGACAGCACGCGCAGCTGGAAAGCGCCGCAGATGCTGGCCTGTATCGCCGCCGACAATCGGGGTGGCTGGGTGGCGGGGATGGAGAACGGAATCTTTCATTTGCAGCCCTGCGAAGACGGCAGCCTGATCAGCACGCTTCTGGCCAGCGTCGAACACGCGCAGGCAGGCATGCGCTTCAATGACGGCCGCTGCGACCGACAGGGTCGTTTCTGGGCAGGCACCATGTTTATGGACATGGCCGCAGGGGCGACGGTGGGGGCGTTGTATCGCTACAGCGCAGGCCAGACCACGCTGAATGCACAACTCAAGGACTTCATCGTCCCCAACGGGTTGGCGTTCAGCCCCGACGGCAAGGTCATGTACCTGTCCGACTCGCACCCCGGCGTGCAGCAGATCTGGGCCTTCGATTACGACACCGACAGCGGCACGCCGCGCAATCGCCGCCTGTTCGTCGACATGAACCATCACCTGGGTCGCCCCGACGGCGCGGCGATCGACACCGACGGCTGCTACTGGATCTGTGGCAACGACGCAGGCCTGGTTCACCGCTTCACCCCCACCGGCAAACTCGACCGTTCACTGGTCGTGCCGGTGAAAAAGCCAGCCATGTGTGCCTTTGGCGGCCCCAATCTGGACACGCTGTTCGTAACGTCCATTCGCCCGGGTGGCGATATTAGCGATCAGCCACTGGCTGGCGGCCTGTTCGCCCTGCGACCTGGGGTTCAGGGCTTGGAGGAACCCACGTTTCAGGGCTGACAGCGCCCTGCCGAAAATCCCGTAGCTCTACCAAAAATAACAAAATCGGAGATATCCATGGACTTCAAACGCAAGCTTCTCATCGCAGCACTTCCGCTGGCCTTCTGTGTGTCAGGCATGGCCCACGCTGATGTCAAAATCAAGTTCGCCGAGGTTCACCCTGCTGGCTATGCGCCGGTCGTGGCAGAACAGAACATGGGCAAGAAACTCGAAGAACAGTCCAAGGGCGAGATCAGTTTCAAGATGTACGCGGGTGGCGTACTCGGCTCCGAGAAGGAGGTCGTTGAGCAGGTGCAGAGCGGCGCCGTGCAGATGACCCGCGTCAGCCTCGGCATCGTCGGCCCGGTAGTGCCGGACGTCAACGTCTTCAACCTGCCGTTCGTGTTCCGTGATCAGGCGCATATGCGCACCATCATCGATGGCGAGATCGGCCAGGAAATTCTCGACAAGATCACCAACTCGCAATTCAACATGGTCGCCCTGGCCTGGATGGATGGCGGCACCCGCAACCTGTACACCAAAAAGCCCGTACGGCAGATTTCCGACCTCAAAGGCATGAAAATCCGTGTACAGGGCAACCCGGTGTTTATCGAAACCATCAACGACATGGGCGGCAACGGCATCGCCATGGCCACCGGCGAAATCTTCAGCGCGCTGCAGACCGGCGTCATTGACGGTGCGGAAAACAACCCGCCGACGTACTTCCAGCACAACCACTACCAGAACGCCAAGTTCTTCACCATCACCGAACACCTGATCCTGCCCGAGCCCATCGTGATGGCGAAAACCACATGGAACAAGCTCAACCCCGAGCAGCAAGCACTGGTGAAAAAGCTGGCGCGTGAAGCGCAGATGGAGGAGCGAGCGCTGTGGGACAAGTCGTCAGCCGATGCCGAGACCAAGCTCAAGGCCGCTGGCGTGGAATTCATCACGCTGACGCCTGAGCAGAAGAAAGCCTTCTACGACGCGACTCAACCGGTCCGCGACAAATTCGGCGCGCCTTACAAGGATCTGATCAGCCGCATCGAAGCGGTCCAGACCAATCCGGCACTGGCTGCACCCAGTACCCCAGCGGCCCAATAAGCCTGTCCGATTACGCAGCGGGGACGAGCACCAGCTCGTTCGCCGCCGCAGTGGTGAGCCTTATGAAAAATACGCTTTTGCGCATCAACGACACGCTTTATCGGGTCTGCATCGGCATTGCCGGTCTCTCGGTGTTGATCATGACCCTGATCGTTCCCTGGGGCATCTTTGCCCGCTACATCCTCGGCAGCGGTTCCAGTTGGCCTGAACCCACCGCCATCCTGCTGATGGTGGTGTTTACCTTCTTCGGCGCCGCCGCCAGTTACCGGGCCGGCGCGCACATGGCCGTGTCAATGGCTGTGGAGCGCATGCCGCAGCAGGTACGCAGAGCCGCCAGCGTGGTGGTGCAGATTCTGATGGGGATCGTGGCCCTGTTCATGATTTTCAAAGGCTTCAAGCTGTGCGCCACCACCTGGAATCAATTCGTCGGCGAACTGCCGTTTCTGCGCGTCGGTATCTCTTATCTGCCGATTCCTCTCGGCGGCCTCGTGACGCTGGTCTTCGTTCTGGAAAGGCTGTTGCTGGGTGACCAGAGTCATCGCGCGGTCATGCATTTCGACGTCGTTGAAGAAAGCGAAGGTGCCGCATAAATGGACGCTTTTATACTGTTGGGCAGCTTTATCGCGCTGATCCTGATTGGCATGCCGGTGGCCTACGCGCTGGGCCTTTCAGCCCTGATCGGCGCCTGGTGGATCGACATCCCGGCCGATGCACTGATGATCCAGATTGCGGGTGGCGTGAACAAATTCTCGCTGTTGGCGATTCCGTTCTTCGTGCTGGCCGGAGCAATCATGGCCGAAGGCGGCATGTCGCGACGTCTGGTCGCGTTTGCCGCAGTGCTGGTGGGCTTCGTGCGCGGCGGCCTGTCGCTGGTCAATATCGTGGCTTCGACCTTCTTCGGCGCGATCTCGGGTTCCTCGGTGGCCGACACGGCCTCGGTGGGTTCGGTGCTGATCCCGGAAATGGAACGCAACGGCTACCCGCGAGACTTCTCGACGGCAGTGACCGTCAGCGGCTCGGTGCAGGCGCTGCTGACACCCCCCAGCCACAACTCGGTGCTCTATTCGCTGGCGGCAGGCGGCACGGTGTCGATCGCGTCGCTGTTCATGGCCGGGATCCTCCCGGGTCTGCTGCTCAGCGCAGTGATGATGGGCCTGTGCATGATCTTCGCGCGCAAGCGCAACTACCCCAAGGGTGAAGTGATCCCGCTGCGCCAGGCACTGAAAATTGCCGGTGAAGCGCTTTGGGGCATGATGGCCATGGTCATTATTCTCGGCGGCATTCT
>Ga0182228_1000053_pt1 | contig 25861 bp, 23 predicted proteins | sample G6R1MG_19_FD_128385 | JGI IMG/M metagenome (GOLD analysis project Ga0182228, IMG submission 128385) | Miscanthus phyllosphere microbial communities from Michigan, USA - G6R3_MAIN_07NOV2016_LD1 MG | ecosystem: Host-associated > Plants > Phyllosphere > Phylloplane/Leaf | place: USA: Michigan... | reverse complement strand
GTCCTGGCGCCAGGCTCAAATCCTTGCTGAAGACGTGCGCGTGGGCATCGATGCCCAGTATGGGCGTGGTACAGAAATCAGTCATGGGATCGTCTACAAAAAGTCAACGCGGCGCCGCAACACCGCGAATGACAGGATTTTCAAGCCTGCTGCGCTGCGCCCTTGTCCAGTGGCTCGGCAATCGGCGGCATGGCCTCAAGGTTGCACCCAAGGGTTTCCGGCAGACAGAAAGCGGCGATCATTGCCACGCCGTAAGCAATGCCAGCGTCGATTCCGATGGCGCTGCCGAGCGACATTGACTGGCTCATATGCCCCACCAGAAACGGAAAAACCGCCGACAGCACGCGCCCGAAGTTGTAGCAGAAGCCCACCCCGGCACCCCGCACCTCTGCCGGGTACAGCTCGTTGAAAAACGAACCGAGGCTGGCCGGAATGCCTGCGGCGAAGAAACCCAGCGGAAAGCCGAGAAACAGCATCTGCGTGTTGCTCAACGGCAGCATCAGGTAGCACTGCACGGTGACTACGCAACACAAGGCGAATAGTATGATGTTCTTGCGTCGACCAATCCGGTCGATCAACAGACCGCTGCACACGCAACCGCACCAGAACGCAACGATAATGACCGCCAGATAGCCGCCGGAACTGAGCACAGAGAGGTTGCGCTCGGTTTTGAGAAAGGTCGGCAACCAGGTCATGACCGCGTGATAACCGCCATGCGCACCAAGCCCCAACAAACCGCCGAGCAAGGTAACGCGCAGCAGCTCGGGGCGAAAAATCCCGGCCATCGACTTGAAGAAATTGCCCTTCGGCGCTGCGCTTTTCTGCATGCGCTGAAAGCTGTCCGGTTCTTCGACGTTGCGTCGCACCCAGATGATCATCAGGGCCGGCAGCAGGCCGACAAAGAACATCACCCGCCAGGCAATATCCTCCGGTACAAACGAGTAAATCAGGCTGAACAGCACCACCGCCAGGCCCCAGCCTACGGCCCACGCACTTTGCACGGTGGCCATGACCTTGCCGCGGTAGCGGGACTGGATGGTCTCGGCCATCAGCACCGCGCCTGCCGCCCACTCACCACCGATGCCAAAGCCCTGCAGTGCCTTGACGATCAGCAACTGGTTGAAACCGGTCACGAACGCAGACAAAAAGGTAAAGAAGGAAAACCACAGGATCATCCACTGCAGCGTGCGCACCCGGCCATAGCGGTCGGACAGCGTCCCGCCCACCCAACCTCCCAACGCTGACGTCACCAGTGTTACCGCGCTGATCAGCCCTGCATCGCCCTTGGTCAGGGCAAACGCAGCAATCAGGGCCGGAATGGCCAGACCGAACATCTGCACTTCCAGCGCGTCCAGCGACCAGCCGCCAAAACAGGCCCAGAAAGTCTTGCGTTCTTTGGGGGTAACGTCGCGATACCAGTTGAACATGGCTTTTATCCTTAAAGACGTTGAACGGCTCGGGCAGACTGCAGCGCTGTCAGCGAATTTCCACGCTGTAGCGGAAATGACTGGCGTGCCCTCGCGAGCGGCGCCACTCCAGAGGCTCACCGGCGTAGTTGCGCGCCAGGCGTTCGATGACCACCACCGCACTGCCGACCGGAATCTGCAGCAACCGGCCGTATACGTCGTTGACCGTCTCGGCCGTCAGGCCTTCTTGCGCACAGGCGACCACCTGACCGCAGACGTCTTCGTAGATCGGATAAAGCAATGGCCCCTGCGTATCGAGGTCAAGCTCCAGCAATGCCTGAAACCGCGCACGTGGCAGCCAGATCTCTTCGGCCAGCACCGGCTGGCCATCCAGCAACCGCAAGCGGACCATACGAATCACCGGCGCACCTGCGCCCATCCCCAGCGCCTGAGCGACCGACGAAGGCGCGTCCACAGGCTCGACGGACAAAATCCGGCTTTCCGGCACCCGGCGTTCACCCGCTTCGGTTTGAAAACGGAAAAAACGAAACAGCGAAGACTGAAACTGCGCACGACGAATGAACGTGCCACGCCCCTGCTGGCGCTCCAGAATGTTGTCGCTGACCAGCAGATCAATGGCCTTGCGTACCGTACCGGTGGACAGGCCATACTCTGCAGACAACGCCGCTTCGGTAGGAATCGCCTCACCCGGACGCCAGCGATTATTGGCAATCTGCTCCGCCAGGCTGTCGCGCAGGCGTTGGTAAAGTGGTAGACGTTCGTCGCTGGAAAGCTTGTTCATTATTTTATTCATCCAGTCATCTATATGAATTTTTGAAAAGAGTATTCATCCGTGGCAAGCGAAGGTCAATAGTCCGCGAGCGTGCGTGACTATACCGACACATCGCAGTGTTTCGCCGATCATCATTCCCGGAAATATCCTGTATCAACTCGCCGCACCTACTTAATCGCCGACAAAACCGTTAGCCTGCGCTGCATCGATCAAAAACCGTCTGACAGACACGTTTCCAGTGTCTGACAGTCCCTGCTCAAGCGAGATTTTCATGCCCCCACTCGTCCCAATCCGCGCATAACGCTGTGACCATGACACCGGCCATGGTCATGCTGTTTGCCTTCTGCTGCGGCGCAATTGTCGCCAACATCTACTACGCCCAGCCGATCATCGAGCTGATTGCCCCGGACATCGGGCTGTCGAGCACGGCGGCCAGTCTGATCGTTTCGTTGACGCAGATCGGTTACGCACTGGGGCTGTTTTTTCTGGTGCCGCTGGGTGATTTGCTGGAGAACCGCAGGCTGATGCTGGTAACGACTGTCGTCGCGATTCTCAGCCTGCTGGGTGCCGCTTTCGCCGAGCAGCCGAATGTGTTTTTGCTGGTTTCGCTGCTGGTGGGCTTCAGTTCGGTGTCGGTGCAGATGCTCATTCCGCTGGCGGCGCATCTGGCTCCGGAGGAGTCGCGTGGGCGGGTCGTTGGCGGGATCATGGGCGGACTGCTGTTGGGGATTCTGTTGGCGCGGCCGATTGCCAGTCTGGTGGCCGACCATTTCGGCTGGCGAGCGGTGTTCGGCTCGGCGGCCGTGGTGATGATCGGCATCAGCGTGGTACTGGCGACCACCATGCCAAAACGTGTTCCGGATCATCGTGCGTCCTACGGACAATTGCTGTTCTCGCTATGGACTCTTCTTCGTACCCAGCCGGTGCTGCGCCAGCGTGCCTTTTATCAGGCCTGCATGTTCGCGACTTTCAGCCTGTTCTGGACCGCCGTGCCGCTGGAGCTGTCGCGCAATCACGGGCTGTCACAAAGCCAGATCGCGATTTTTGCCCTGATCGGCGCGATCGGTGCCATTGCGGCACCGATCAGCGGCCGTCTGGCAGACGCCGGCTACACCCGCATCGCCTCACTGGGCGCGCTGCTGTTCGGCGCACTCAGCTTTCTTCCAGGCCTGGTCCACCCTGCCTACAGCGTGATTGGCCTGGCCATAACCGGCGTAGTGCTGGATTTCTGCGTACAGACCAGCATGGTCCTGGGTCAGCGCACGGTCTACGCGCTGGATGCCGCCAGCCGCAGCCGGCTCAACGCGCTGTACATGACCAGTATTTTTATCGGTGGCGCCATTGGCTCGGCAGTCGCCAGCCCGCTGTTTGATCACGGTGGCTGGACCTGGGTGCTGATCGCCGGCACGGCACTGCCACTGATTGCATTGCTGGCGTTTCTAAGGGACCGCTCGAAGCAAGCTAACGGCTAATGATCCTTAACGGTTTGACTGTTTCAACCAAGCTGCCAGGTCCATCACTTCAGCCTCGTTGATGCTATGACCCATGCCGTCATAGGCATGCAACTGCGGCGTCAGGCCGAGCGATTTCAACGTCACTTCGGCTTGCGGTGCGCTGGCATAGGCCACCTGGCGATCCTGCGTGCCGTGGCCGATGAATACGCTCAGAACCTTGAGGTCGTCGGAGGCTTTGACCTCGGACTTCACGACCGGCAGCAGCCGCCCGCTCAATGCTGCAAAACCGCCGACCAGTTTTGGCTGTCGCAGCGCGACTTCGTAACTCATCATGGCGCCCTGGCTGAAACCGATCAGGAAGACCTTGCCTGGCTGGGTATGAAACTTCTCAGTGGCTTTGCCGATGAACGCAGCCAACCGGGTACCGCTGCTTTTCAAGTCTTCAGTCACACCGTCGTAATCCGCGACGCCGGGCTTCTGGGTGAACCATTTGTAGCTGTCAGCGCGCAACTCCATCGGCGCCTGTACCGACACGTAGTTGTAGTCGGCCGGAAGCTCTTCCTTGAGCCCGAACAGGTCGGCCGCATTGCTGCCGTAACCGTGGATGAAAATCACCAGCGGCTGGTCGGGCTTGTCGACATTGGTCTGCGCCAGGTAATCCAGTGGCAGATCGGTGTGCAAGGTGTCCTGCGCCTGTGCCATTGCGGTAAAGGCGAACAGCAAGGCAGCGAAGAATTTCAGCATGTTCATGACCTCTGTTTGACGCTGCCAACGGGCAGCGTCGTGAGTGGGCGTGGTGGCGGAAGCCAGCACAGCGTCAGTTCTGCATGCTGGTCCGCGAAACTTCCGGCTTGATCAACTGCATCTGCTGACGGTAATCATCCGTCACCTGACGTGCCTGGCTGCTGCTGGTGATGACTCGCGGCGTGATCAGCACGATCAGTTCGGTACGGTCCTTGGACTTGCTGGTGTTGCCGAACAGCCATCTCAAACCCGGGATGCGTCCCAGATAAGGTACGGCGCTGACCGACTCGGCGTTATCCTGCTTGATCAAACCGCCCAGCAGCACGGTCTGACCACTCTGCGCGGCCACTTGCGTGGCCACCGAACGGGTGGAAATACGCGGATTGCCGTTGGCATCGTTGTTGTTGGCATTGGTGTCGGCACTGCTGACCTGCTGCTGAATGTCCATGTACACCAGGCCGCCCGGATTGATACGTGGCACGACATCGAGAATCACACCGGTCTGCACATATTCGACGCTGCTCAATGTGGTGTCGGTGGAGGTGTTGGTGTTGATCGAGGTCTGGCTGATCGGGATGTTGTCGCCGACCTGAATCTGCGCCTGCTGGTTGTTCATCACCACCAGCGAAGGTGCCGACAGAACCTGGGTGCGGCCATTGGTTTCCAGCGCCCGCAAGGCGACTTGCAGATTGTTGCTGACGAAGGAATAGAAGAACGCGTCAGTGGAGGCCAGCGCAGCCCCGCCAGTACCAATCGCCCCCTGACTGCCTGAAGTGTTGGTCACGTTGCCGGTCGTACCCGAGTTGCCCGCCAGACGCCCCAGGTACCACTGCACACCCATGTCCAGCTCGCCCGTGAGCTGAACTTCCAGAATGCGCGTTTCGATCTGCACTTGCAGCGGCGGATTATCGAGGCGTTTGATGGCCGACTCGATCTCCTTCCACTGCGCCGGACGGGTGCGCACCAGCAACTGGTTGCTGCTCTTCTGCGCAGTGATGCGCGTGCTGGCGTCCAGAGACTTGTTGTTGCCGCCAGACCCGCTGCCGTCCTGACTGGCCGAATCCGAATCGCCGCCGCTCTGATCGTCGCCTTCCGATTCGCTGTCGCTATTGGTCTGGCTGTTGTTCATGCCCTGACTGTTGCCAAAACCTCCGCCATTGCTCAGGCCGCTGCCAGTGCTGCCCAGGCCGTTGGAGCTGCTCATGCCGCCGACACCGCTGCCGCCACTGGAGTTGAGCGATGACAAGGTGGTGGTGCGCAGGCCCGGTGCAACTTTGGCCGCAGCGTCTTCCTTGATGGCACCCGTACCGTAGATCTGCCGCAGGTATCTGGCCAGATCAGTGGCCTTCATGTTGCGCACGTCATACACGTACATCTGCGGCTCGTTGCCACCACCTTCATCGATGGTGTGAATCCACTCGCCGACCTCGTGCAGGTATTCAGGCTGCGAGGAAATCGCCACCACCGAGTTGGTCCGCTCGATCGGCAGGAAACGCACCATGCCCGCCAGCGGCATGCCGCTTTCCGGGCCGAACATTTTCTGCAGCTCGGGCATCAGCTCGCCGACCGAGGCGCGTTGCAGGCCGAAAACACCGACCGACATGCCTTTGAGCCAGTCCACATCGAAGGTGTCGATGGTGTCCTGATAGTTGGCCAGCTCTTCCGGCGTACCCGCCAGGCTGAGTACGTTGCGCGCCGGATCGACCAGCAGGAAGGCGTTTTCCCGGGCGAACGGCTTGAGCAGCTTCTGCATTTCCGTCGCCGAGATGTAGCGCAGCGGAAACAGCCGCGCCGACATGCCTGCCGAAGGTTGCGCGACGCGCATTTCCGGGACCAGCTTGCCCGCCACCGCCTGATTGGACGGCAGAATCACATAGCGGTTGCCCTGCTTGATCATCGCGTTGTCGGTCCAGGACAGCAGTGTCTCGAGAATCGACAGCGCCTGCTGTTTGTTGACCGGCTTGGACGTCGAGAAGCTCACATCGCCTTTAACACCTTGGGCAATGCTGTAGTTCTCGTGCAGCAGATCGCCCATGATGCTGTTGATCACCGCCTGAATCGGCTGGTTGGTGAAGTTGAAGACGATGTCACCGGTCTCGGCCTGACGCGCTGCCGGAGCTGCGGCGGGCTGCCGGATGAAACGCTGGTTGCCTTTGATGATCTGCCGCTGCGGCGAGCTGGTCGCCTGCTGGGAAGGTGGCTCGACGGGCGGTCTTTCGCTGCGCGGGTCTACCGGCGGGCGTTGTGAACCGGTTCCCTGGAGCGCTTCCTGCAGCATGCCATTGTCGGGATCGAGTGTGTCTGACTGTGACGCGCAGCCGCCAAGGGCGACGGCGGTGGCCAGGCAAAGCAAGGGTGTGCGCAAGGTAGCGATGGCAGGAACTCCAGAAAAGGTACCCATCACAGGGTGGAATCGTTGGTTAAGGTAATCGGCGGTGTATTCGACGGCGGCGGCAGACGCAGCGCGGGCAGGCGCAGGACCTGCGAGCGGTCATCAAGTTTGAACGTGGCCTGGGTGGGCTCCAGACGGTCCAGCGTCCAGCCGTTGGGCAAGCGATCGCCCTGACGGACTTTCAATGCCGGACCGCTGGCCTGCTTGAGCAATGCCACGCGCAACGAGCCGTCCATGATTACCCCGGTCAGGGTCAGGCCAGCCAGATTGGTGGCCTGCGCATCGGCTTTGCGAACGGCCACGTCAGGGCTGCGATCAGGACTGAACAGCGGGGTTTTCCAGGTATTGGCGAGGCTGTCGAGTGTCGCCGAAGGCGCGCTGTGGACCTGCGCCCTCTGATCGACCGGGTCGCGCGGTGCCTGCTCGGGCAGCCAGTCCGGTGAGTGCGCGGCGCCGCTGACAACCAATGCGATCAAGGCTGCCAGGACTGCGGCGAAAGCCAGCAGTGCCCACTCGAGCGGACGCAGTGAACCGATCATTGCTCGCCCTCGCCGGCACTGGCCGGTTGCAGGTAGCCACGCACCAGCAGGTGCACCACCAGTTTGCCGGCAGCACCGCTGGCCGGAGCGTTGGCGTCGCGACGCATACTCATCTCATCAATAAACAAAAACGGGCGCTGATACTCCAGCGCATGCAGGATCGCAGTCAATGGTTCGATGGCGCAGTTCAGGGTCAGGCTGACCTTGACCTGCCGATACGGCTCGGCGCTGTCCTGCTCCGGGGTGATCGGCATGCGCTGGGTCAACTCGCAGCCACCGCCGGTGCTGGCCTGGCTGCTGATCAGGTCGGCAATGCGTTGCATCAGATCAGCGGCCACGGCACTGGGATCTTCGCCCGGCAGGAGGCTGGTGCTGCTGGCCGGATCACGACGCGCCTGCTCCAGTTGCTCGCGCAACGAGCCGCCCTGCTGCAGAAGGCCAGCGTAGCGCTGCTGCTGTTCGCGCAGCTGGTCGGTCTGTTCGTTGATGTCACGCAGTGGACCGGCGAACCAGCTGTCTATCAGCAACCAGTAAGCCAGGCACAACACCAGAGCCAGAATCATCAGGGCAGCGCCCCGCCGCTCACGGCTTGTCAGTGGACGGCGCATCGGCGTTCTCCTGCTGCTGGTTCTGGTGCAAATGCGCGCGCAGTGAATACTGATCCTTGCCGGTTTTGGTGTCGGGCTGGATCACCCCCTGAAACTGCGCATTATCCAGACTTCGGCAATCCTTGACGCGGCCGATCAGCGCACTGGCCTTGGCGCTCTGCCCTGAAAAGGCCACCTCGGCACTGTCGCTGATTTCCAGGTGCTCGATCCAGGTGTCCGAAGGCAAGCAGGCGGTCAGCTCGCTGAGCAGCGCCGAAAGCGGCGGTTGAGCAGCCTTGCGGCGCAACAGGTAGTTGGCAGCGCCCAGAGTGTTGGTCAATTGCTGGCGCAGTTGTTGTACCTCGCCAACCTGAGCCTTCTGCGCCTTGACGCTGGCCTGCATGTCATCGAGCAGGCTCTGGCGGTCGTTCAGCCACAGTAACATGGCGCTCAGCAGCAGGCCGGCACATAGCCAGATCAGCCCGCGCTGCAAGCGATGGCCGGAGCGCGACTGTTGCGGGCGCAACGGCATCGGCAGCAGATCGACACCCATGCGCTGCCCTGTAGTCAGGTTGTCAGCGCCCACATCAACAGCATCGGGACGCAACCCACGCTCGGCGCACTCACGGAGTATCGCGTCCAGCCGCTCGCGCAGTATTGCCACCAGCGTGACCTGCACAAAGCTGGCGCTGCGACTGTCCTGACGGGCCACGAAGTACAACTGCCCAGCGTCAAATGGCGTGAAACGGTCAAGCTCGTAGCCGACCACAGTCGACAGATTGCGTGCCGCAGCCGCAGGAAGCTGCAAGGTCTGCAACAGCACAGCCGACGGCGGCAGCAGCAATACCCGCCGCACCTGAGGCGATGCATCGGGCAGCGGCTCGACCAACGGCCAGACAAGCGTCTGCTCCAAGGTCTCGCGGCCCAGCCATCGACGCACACGCGGCGGCAGGCAGGCGCGAAGCTCCGTCACCCACCACTGCCAGGCGTGTTGCGCCGGACTGCCACGCCACTGCCGGGCGACCTGTTCGCGTAACGCGTAAACAGGCGCCAGACGTGCAGAAACTGATGAATTCATTCTTGCCAACGCAACACCCTGTAGGGCTGTGCGCCTCCCTCCGATGGGCTCAATAAAACAGTGGTCTGTAACAGGGCGGTCACACCGCCCGGTCGTTCTGCGCGCGTGTCGATGGCCAGTACCTCACCGGGATCGGCCCCGACCGCGCTCTGGTTCGGCAGGTTCAAGGCCCGGCGCAGCAACGCCGAAGCGAATGCCGGGTCGGGCCGATCCAGACCGCTCCATAATGTTATTTCCGGTAGCAACCGGGCATACAGCGCCTGGCTCATGCCCGGCAGCTGGCGAACTTCCTCTACCACCCGTAGCGGTGACTGACCGCCATTGCGCTGCGACTCCAGCACCTGGGCGATACCGCTGGCCTGATTCTTAGCCGCGCCACAGGCCTGCAGCAGACGCGATATATCAGCAACCGGTGCGCTGTTGAGGTCCAGCTTGCCCCGCTCGCTTCTGATGCTCACCAACAGTTGCGTGTCATCCATCCGTAACGAGACCACACGCCCGTCGGCAATCCAGCGTTTGCGCTGTTCAGGATCGAGCAAGCCCTGTACAGCCATATTCATGCCAGCTTCGGCGGCCATCAGCGCCTGGGTATTTTGCCGTAACCAGAGCGACTGCCGGCTCTCCAATTGCACCCACCCAGCCAGCCCGCCGAGCAACAGGCTCAGCAGTGCCAGCACCCAGAGCACCACCAGCAGCGCAACACCGCGCTGCGATTGGCCGGTCACATTCATTCGCCGCCCGCCCCGCCGGACAGGTCCAGACGCAAGGCCACCACTTCAGAGACCCATTTCACCGCGCCATGGGTCTGCATATCGATGCGCACCGCGCCCGGCAAGCGATTCGGCCAGGGCCATTCGGCCATCCAGCCGGTCGGCTTGCCCTTGGGCGTCAGCCCGCGATAACTGAACGTCAACGACTCGACGTTTTGCAGCAATACCTGAGGCTCACCCCAGGGTTTGAGGGCAATGCCATTCGCACTGGACAGAACCTGAGCGAACGACACTTGCAAAGACCGATGGTCTTGCGGCCCCTTGAGCTCCAGACTGTGAACCTGGATACCGCCGCCTAGCTCGCCCGGCAGCGTTGCGACAAACCGCAACTGCTGCGCCGAGCCTTCAAAAAAACCGCTGTTGACGTCATCTTCACCAGACGTGTCCAACGGCAGCGCCTGAGCGATCGAGCTACGCAGAAACGCTTGCGCGGCGCGGATCTCGTCCAGGTTAACGGTGTAGCGCTCAGCCTTGAGCACGGCACGATTGGCGCCCAGCAACGCCCCGGCAACCAGTACCAGCAACACGCCGAGCAGGCTTATCACCAGCAGCACTTCCAGCAGCGTGAAGCCACGCTGGGTACGCATCATGACCCCGCACCGCTGACAGCGCCGCGTAATTTAAACGTGCTGAACTGCGCCTTGCGCTGATGTTCACTGAGCATCAGGTCGAGGCGAAACATCCTCGCCTGACCATTGGCGCCCGGCAACTGACGGATATCCAGTGTCCAGTCGATGCCTGCGAGTTCGCCCTTTCGCGTACCGTTTTCCAGCGGACCGGCGCTTTCCTGATCCATTATCGTGCGTGCCGCATGGCTCAGCCGGTCACTGCGCGACACCTGCTGCAAGGAGCGCGCGCTTTGCCCGAACGCCACCAGCAGAACACCGCTGCACACCGCCATGACGGTCAGTGCAGCAAGCATTTCCAGCAGGGTGAACCCCGACTGCGATGTTTTCATTAAAGCGTCCGGACCTGGACGCTGCCGGTCAGCCAGCCAATATCAATACGCCAGCGCCGGTCGCCGTCAGCGACCACCACGTTGCCACCGCTGGAGCCGCCGTCCGGATAGAACTCCACGGCGGAGCCAAGATCGGACGCAGTCTGCATGGTCACGCGCAGGTTTTCCGGCCAGTGCATCTCGCGCTTGCCCGGCGCCTTGAAGGTCGCCTTGCGCAGGTTGAACTCGGTGCGCGCCGGCTGACCGGTCACAATTGCACGCACTCTGGTTGCCCGCAGCGCTTCGACCATGTCACCGACCGCGCGCCGTTCACTGGCGGTACTCAAACCCTGTTGCAGACCGAAACCCACCAGACCGACAGCGATGCTCATCAACACCAGCACCACCAGCATTTCCATGAGGGTAAAACCCCGGCTTGCGACAGGCGTTCTCATGCCGAGCTTTACTCCCAGTTGCCCAGGTCGGCGCTGTAGCCTTCGCCGCCCGGCTGACCGTCCTGGCCGTAGAAGATCAGGTCGAAGCTGCCGTGCTGGCCCGGGAAGCGGTAGCCGAATGCATGACCGAACGGGTCCTTGAGGTCCGAAGGCTTGGCATAAGGGCCGTTCCAGTTCGACGCATTGCCCGGTTTCTCAGTCAATTGCTGCAAGGTTTTGGGCGGCGAACCAACGTCCAGCGCGTAGCTTTCGATCTTCATGCCCAGGCTGGCCAACTGAGCCTTGCCTGCGCCGTATTTGCCCTTGTCGACGTTGCCGCCCACCTGACGTACGACGATGGTCGCAACGATGCCCAGCAATACGATAACGGCGAGCATTTCCAGCAACGTGAAACCGCCCTGTCGACGTGCGGGTTTGAAACGTGTACGGCTAAAAGTCATCGGAATGGTTTCCTCTTTCATGAATTCAGATATTGCTGGTCAGACTCATCAGCGGCAGCATGATGGCCAGCATGATCACCGCGACCATGCCCGCCATCACCACCGTCAGCGCCGGGACGAGCGCGGCCAGCATGCGGTCGATACCGCGCTTGGCCTCGACGTCGAACACATCGGCGACCTTCATCAGCATGGTGTCCAGTTCGCCCGCCTGTTCGCCGACCTCGATCATTTGCAGCGCCAGATCCGGCAACAACGGCTGCGCGCCAAACGCGCTGGCCAGCGTGCCGCCACCCTTGACCGATTCGGCCGCCTGCTCGACCTGCGCTTGCAGGGCACGATTGGTGCAGACCTGGCGAGCGATCACCAGCGCCTGCAACAACGCCACGCCATTGGTCAAAAGCGTACCGAGGGTTCGAGTCAGGCGTGCTGCCTCGATGCGTTGCAATAAAGGACCGATCACCCGAATGCCCAGCAATCGGCGGTCACGGCGCTCGCGACGCTGCGGGTCGCGCATGCGAATGGCCATGCCCCAGATCAATGCGATCAGGCCCGCCAGCACAGCCAGCCCGTAGTCGCTCAAAAACTGTCCGAGGTTGAGAATGACCTCGGTGATCAATGGAATCGGCACGCCCAGATCCTTGAAGATCGGTACGAATTGCGGCACGACATAGGCCAGCAACAGGGCCAGAGAACCCAATACGCCTACCACCAGAAAGGCCGGATAGATCAGCGCGTTAATCACTTCGCCACGCAGCAACTGGCTACGCTCCAGGTAATCGCTCAACTGGCGCAGCGTGCTTTCCAGTGCGCCACCGGCTTCACCGGCGCGAACCATGCTTATATAGAGGGGCGAAAACTGGCTACCCTCTTCCTCAAGCGCCACGGACAGCGGCTTGCCAGCCTTGACCTGTTCGCGAATGCGCTCGATCAACGCCTTGGTCTGCGGTTGTCCAGGCTGTTTGAGCAAAATTCCAAGCGATCGTTCCAACGGCTGCCCCGCGCCGAGCAGCGTTGCGAGCTGCTGGGTGAAGCTGACCAGCGCCGCGCCATTGAGCAAGCCGCTGCCCAGCGCACGGCGCAAACCGCCCATACCGGCGGCATCGACCTGCAAGACCATCAGGCCACGCTTCTGCAACGCGGCAATGGCGGCATCCTGATCGCGGGCTTCCAGAGTGCCATTCTGCGGCGCGCCCTGAGCATCCAGCGCTCGGTACTTGAACAGACTCATGTGCCTTCACCGCGGGTGACGCGCAGCACTTCTTCCAGCGAAGTCACCCCGGCCACGGCCTGACGCAGACCTTCTTCATGCAATGTGCGCAAGCCGCCACGTCGGGCAGCCTCTTCCAGCGTCGAAGCGTCGGCATGACGCATCAAAAGACTGCGCAGTTCTTCGTTCATCACCAGCAGTTCAGTGATTGCACTGCGCCCGCGATAGCCACCGCCGGGCGCATCGGCACGCGGGCGATACAGACGGATGGGGCGCTCGTCAGTGAAGCGCTCCAGCCCGTGTTCGGCGATCAACTCCGGTGGCGCATCAAAGGCTTCCCGGGTTGCAGGATCGAGGCGACGGACCAGGCGCTGAGCCAGAATCCCGTTGACCGTGGACGCGATCAGGTAGCTTTCAACGCCCATGTCCAGCAAGCGGGTAATACTCGCCGCCGCGCTGTTGGTGTGCAGGGTCGAGAGCACCAGGTGACCGGTCAATGAGGACTGGATGGCAATACGGCAGGTTTCCAGGTCGCGCATCTCACCGATCATGATGACATCCGGGTCCTGACGCACGATAGAGCGCAGCGCTCCGGCGAAATCCAGCCCGATGGATGGCTTGACCTGAATCTGGTTGATACCTTCGAGCTGATACTCGACCGGATCCTCAACGGTGATGATCTTGCGCTCGGCCGTATTGAGCCGTGACAGCGCGGTGTACAGCGTGGTGGTCTTGCCAGAACCGGTCGGCCCGGTGACCAGCAGAATGCCGTGCGGACGCTCCAGCACGTCGAGAAATTCGTCCAGCCGTTCGCCATCGAAACCCAGGCTCGGGAAATCGAAGTTGATGGTCTGCCGGTCCAGCAGACGCATGACCACCGATTCGCCAAAGCTGGTGGGCACTGTCGATACCCGCAGGTCCAGCTCCTTGCCCTGGATGCGCAGCATGATCCGGCCATCCTGCGGCAGACGACGCTCGGCGATGTCCAGCCGCGCCATGATCTTCACCCGGGAAATCACCGCGGCCGAAGAACTGGACGGCGGTGCTTCGGCTTCGTGCAAGACACCGTCGATGCGATAGCGCACCTTCAACTGGCTCTCGAAGGGCTCGATATGGATGTCGGACGCACGCTGTTCGACCGCGCGTTGCAGGATCAGATTGACCAGACGAATGACCGGCGCTTCGGAAGCCAGGTCCTTGAGGTGCTCAATGTCTTCCAGCGAGCCGCCCTCTTCATCCAGGTTTTCGATCAAGGTGCCCATCGCCGAGCGGCCCTGGCCGTAGTAGCGTTCGATAAGGGTCTCGACCTCGTTGCGCGGGCCGATGGAAAGTCGCACGGGCACCTCGCAGGCATAGGCGATGGCCTGAAACGGGTACAGCGTGCCGGGGTTGGCACTGAGCACTTGCAGGCCTTGATCGCTCCAGCCGACTGGCACGACTTGATAGTGGCGCATGAAGCGTTCGGTCAGCGGCGGCAGAGGATCCAACAGTGGCGGCACGGCATCGGCGAGCAACAACGGTGCCTGCAGCAATGCCGCCCATGCGCGGGCCAGTTCGAATTCGGAAACCAGGCCCAGACGCGTCAGCAGCCCGAGCAACTCAGTGCCTTCCGACTCCTGCTGCAAACGTTGCGCGCGCTCCAGATCGGCCGTTTTCAGACCAGCATTTTCTATCAGCCAGGCACAAACCTGCTGGGCATCCGGAATGAGCAGACTGGAAACATCGACGGGAGCTGACGGCATGAATGAGGGCATTTTGCTACTTCGGAGGGACATATTACAGCACTCTCCGACTGGAGAGTGCTGCGCTCAAAGGCTTCAAACGATCAGTTTGACTGCTTTTGAGTGGTTGCGTTCTGCGGGCGACCACCTTTTGTCGTTTCGGTCTTCTGGTTTTGCGCCTTCTGCGCTGCCTTGGCGTCCTGGGTCTGGGTCATCACGGTCTCGTCGCCGGCACCGGAAGTCGCGTCTGCGTCTGTCGCATCGTCAGCAAAGACCGCACCACTCAGGGCAAGACCCAACACCACACCGGCACTCATCATGGAAAACTTCATCGTATTAACTCCTCGAAAAACAAAAAGAGCCCCGCAAAAAAATCGGGGCAGTTGTAGAAACCGGGCAAGAACTAGCGCACAGCAAACGTCGCAACTTGCGAGCTGTCTTTCTTCGTCCTGAAAAATCTTAAACCCATCGACCAGTAGGTTTAACAAGAGTTCCTCATTTGTAAAGAAAAAATACAAAATCGAAGAAAAATACGCTTTTATTTGACATTTATGCCTTGTTTTAGACTTAATTGTACCGTTTTGTAGATTCAAAACGCCACTACGTGATGTCACTTTAGTGGCGCACCACAAGTAAAAAAAGAAACGCCAAACAAAACTAATACGGCAACTAAGGAGTCCTAACTCGCGCCCTGACAACAGGGAATAAACGCGACGACGGGAAACTGTTGCCGAAAGAAAAAGTTGGCGGAAAGCGGTAAATAAGAACGCAATGATCCTGCGCACGTGCGCAGGCAGACAGATATTTGAAACGCAGTTGGAGAGCAATATGAACAAGCGAAAGATGATAGGCGCGCACTCGGCGCTGGCCTTGCTGGCATTGGCAGTATCCCAGGTGCACGCCGCTGACCCTACCGTGCAACAAGGGCGTGAAGATCGCGCCGAAAAAGCCGCACAGAAAACCCTGGCCAAAATGACCATGGAAGAAAAGCTGGCCTACATCGGCGGCACCGGCGGCTGGGACGTCAAGCCGCTGACCAACTACGGCATTCCGCAGATCCACGGCGCTGACGGCGGTGTCGGCGTGCGCTACACCAGCGAAGGCAACGATCAGGGTGTTGTTTACCCGTCCGGTCCTAACCTGGCCGCCACCTTCAACCCGCGTCGTGCCATCGACCTCGGCCGCGCGCTGGGTTATGACACTGCCGTCGGCGGCTACCAGTTCATCACTGGTCCCGGCGTCAATTTGTATCGCATGCCGTACGGCGGCCGTGCGTTCGAATACCTCTCCGGTGAAGACCCGTTCCTCGGCGCCAGCCTGGCACCAGGCGTCATCAACGGTATCCAGTCTCGTGGTGTATGGGCCAACGCCAAGCACTACGCGGCCAACGATCAGGAAAGCAACCGCTTCAATCTGAATCAGACAATGCCAGAGCGCGTTCTGCGCGAAATGTCGCTGCCTGCGTTCGAATCGTCGTCGAAAAACGGCAATGTGGCGATGATGATGTGTGCCTTCCAGAAGGTGAACGGTGATTTCGCCTGCGAAAGCGACCACCTGATCGCCCAGATCCTGAAGAAGGAATGGGGCTTCAAAGGCTTCGTACAGAGCGACTACAACGCTGTCGTTCACGGTTTCAACGCTGCCCGCGCCGGTACCGATCTGGACATGATGGGCTACCAGATGAACAGCTCCGTGCTGAAGCCGCATCTGGACGCCGGCGACCTGAGCGCTGCGACCATCGACGACAAGGTCCGCCGCATCCTCAAGCAGATCTACCTGTACAAGTTCGACAGCAAGACGCCGCTGACCACGCACAACATGAACAGCTCGACCAGCAACAAGGTTGCTCTGAACGCTGCGCGTGAAGGTATCGTCCTGCTGAAAAACCAGGACAATCTGCTGCCGCTGGACAAGCAGAAAGTCAAGAAAATCGCCGTAGTCGGCACCCTGGCCAAGTACTCGCCACCGACCGGTTTCGGCAGCGCCAACGTTATGGCCAGCCATTACGTCAGCGAATTGAGCGGCCTGCAACAAATCGCGCCTAACGCCAAGGTCGACTTCATCGAAGGCTTGTCGCTGGACCCAAGCACCAGTGCCTGGACCACCACCGACGCAACGGGCAATGAAGTTCAGGGCATGAAGGTCGAGTACTTCAGCAACACCAACTGGTCTGGTGATGCAGCGGTCACCCGCACCGAGAAGCATGTTGACCTGGACTGGGCCAACGACAAAAACCTGCCGTTCGAAAGCAACACGTCGACGTCCGATCCGTACACCAGCAAAGGTTCGACTGCTGGCGAACTGAACGGCGATACATCGTCGACGTCGATTCGCTACACCGGCAAGGTCACCCCGACCCAGAGCGGCGAGCAGGTGTTCAAGGTGCGTGCCGACGGCGCCGTGCGTCTGTGGGTCAACGGCAAGAAAATCATCGACAACGGTGACGGCAAGCCGCTTCCGGGCAACAGCATTCCGCCAACCATTCCAGAGTTCGCCAAGATCAATCTGGAAGCAGGCCAGTCTTACGATGTGAAGCTCGAGTACTCGCGTCGTGCCGGCTACCTGTCGACCATGGGCGGCCTGGTAGGTGTGCAGTTGAGCTCCGCTTCGCTGAACGCTCCTCAGGACCTGTCCGGCTATGACGCCGTCGTGGTTGCCGTGGGTAACAGCAACGAATACGAAGGTGAAGGTTTCGACCACAGCTTCGATCTGCCTGAATTCCAGAACGAGCTGATCCAGAACATCGCCAAGGTCAACCCCAATACCGTGGTGACCATGTATGGCGGTACGGGTCTGAAGATGAGCGACTGGATCGAACAGGTTCCAGCAGCGCTGCACGCTTTCTACCCAGGTCAGAACGGTGGTCAGGCCCTGGCCGAGATCCTGTTCGGCAAGGTCAACCCGTCTGGCAAGTTGCCGATCAGTATCGAACGCAATATCGAAGACAACCCGGCTTACGCTTCCTTCCCGAAATTCGACAATCAGAACACTCTGACCGAAATGGATTACAAGGATGACCTGCTGCTGGGTTATCGCGGATACGAGAAGAAAGGCATCAAGCCGCTCTACCCGTTCGGCTACGGTCTGTCGTACACCACATTCGGCTACAGCAACATCAAGGTCACGCCAGGTGTCGCGGTCGGCAATACGCCGATCAAGGTGTCCTTCGACCTGAGCAACACCGGCAAGGTCGGTGGTTCGGAAGTCGCTCAGCTGTACGTTGGCCAGCAGAACCCGAAAGTCGAGCGTCCGATCAAGGAACTCAAAGGCTACAAGAAGGTGTTCCTCAAGCCGGGTGAAAGCAAGCGTGTGACCATCGAGTTGAATGACCGCTCGCTGGCCTACTTTGACGAGAAGAGCAAGCAGTGGGTGGTCGATGCCGACACCTTCAACATCTCGCTCGGTTCGTCGTCGCAGGACATCCGCCTGAACGCCAAGCTGGTCAACTCGTTCCGTCAGGAACTGTCGACCACCACCAGCAACCCGCTGCCACGCTCCGCTCTGAACTCGGTTCTGGTCGAGAAACCACCGGTCAAGACCGGCGGTGTATTCAAGCAGACCGTCGAGTAAGCGTTAGCTGACTGAAGGGTAAACGGACAAATAAAGGCTCAGGGACGAGCCCTTACCGCTGCATCGACCTGCGCAATGTAGGTATCGAAACACTCGACCAGGTCCACCTGATCGGGAAAGCGTAACCACTGAATCTGCAAACCATCCATCATCGCCAGAATCTGCCGGATGATCTTGTCCAGATCCACATCCGCACGTACCTCCCCGCGTTCCACCAAGGCCGAAAACTGTCCCAGCAAGTGCGCGTGAATGCGCTTGTAGCGCGTCTGGAACCATTCAAAGGCAGGCTGGTTTTCCAGCAGACTTTCCGCATTGAGGATCGAAAACGCACGTACCACGCCGGGCGCCGTAGCGTTGGAGCGGTTGATCGCGCGCAAGCCGCCGAGCAGACCGGTCAGGGTGTTATCGGTGCGGACTTCAGCAGCAATTCGGCCGTTGACCTCATCGCGTCGCTCCAGCACGCCCATCAGCAGCGAGATCTTGCTCGGAAAATGGTGCAGCAGTCCGGCGACGGAAATACCGACGATGGCTGCCACCTTGGCCACTGAAGCGCCGGTGTAGCCTTCAAGGGAAAACACTTGCAGGGCCGCATCGAGCAGTTCTTCGCGGCGCTTCTCGCCCTTTGGCGCGCGTCGCTGTCGAGTGACTGCCGTGCCCTTTTCCGTGGGGTCATGCCGAGTCATATCAGGCTCCTTCTTGAACAGCCGCGTACCCTAACGATTCAGGCAAGCGCTGGCAACGCTATTGAGCCAGATTGTTCGACAATTTAATTTTGTACAGCAGAGCCATGGCAGGGTCAGGTGCGCTCCACTGGAACACTGGCCCAGCCCTCGCCCAGCATGCGCTGCATCAGTACCGTGTCTACCCAGCGGCCATGCTTGAAACCGACCGATTCGAACACGCCGACCCGGCGAAAGCCAAGACGCTCATGCAGGCGCAACGAAGCGATATTCTGGCTATTGCCGATAACCGCAATCATCTGCCGCCAGCCGCCCGCTTCACAGTGCTGCACCAAGGCGCTCAACAGCGCCTGGCCGATCCCCTGACCGCCAAGTCCGTCGCGCACGTACACCGAATCCTCCACGGTAAAGCGGTAGCCTGGGCGAGGTCGATACGGCGTGACATAGCCATAGCCGACAACTTCTCCGGCGCGCTCGGCGACCAGATACGGCAAGCCTTTGGCGAGGACCATGCGACGACGCTGCAGCAATTCGGCCAGATCGGGCGGCTCCAGCTCGAAGCTGGAAATCCCGTGCAGCACGTGGTCAGCGTAAATCGCCTGCACGGCGGGCATGTCATCGTCGCGGGCGTCACGCAGGTCAAGGGTTGAAGTCATGTCCAGGCTCTGTACGAATGTGTGTGAAGGCCGTAATGATGCAGCCCGCCACAGCATTAAAAAAGCTATGATTTGTCATCCACAGTATAAGAAATACTTTGTCATGCGTCGGCTGAACCTCAATCACCTGCACACGTTTTCGCTGGTCATCGCCCATGGCAGTTTTTCCGCGGCGGCAGAGCGTTTGCACCTGACCCAGCCAGCGGTCAGCCTGCACGTGCGACAACTGGAAGATCAACTGAAGCTGCAACTGATAGAAAGGGTTGGCAAACGCCTCAAACCCACCTCCGCAGGCAATGTACTGCTGGAGCATATCGCGCGCATCGATGCCGTGGTCGAAGACGCCCTGCAGGCGCTGTCCAGCCATGCCAGCGGCATTGCCGGGAAAGTCGCCATCGGCACCGGCGCAACAGCCTGCATCCATCTGCTGCCGCCCATGTTGCAGGCGCTGCGTCGGCGCTTCCCCGAACTGGATGTGCGCGTCAGCACCGGCAACACCGACGGCATCCTCAAGGCGGTCGAAGAAAACCTTCTGGACCTGGCACTGGTCACCCTGCCCGCCTCCGGCCGCAGCCTGCACATCACACCGCTGCTCGAAGATGAGTTCGTGGCGATTTTCGCCAGCAGCCAGCGACCGATGCCGGCACACATGACCCCGGAGCGCCTCAGCGCACAGCCACTGGTCGTATTCGAAGCAGGCAGCAGCACGCGCCTGCTGATCGATGAATGGTTCCTGCACGCAGGGATTCGGGTAAAACCGGTCATGGAACTGGGCAGCATCGAAGCGATCAAGGAAATGGTCGCTGCAGGCCTGGGCTACAGCATCGTGCCGCGGATGGCCGTTGCTGCGCTGCACCATCGCCGCGGCTTGCAAATGCTGCCCCTGGCCACAGCGCTGAGTCGCACATTGGGAATTGCCTTGCGCCAGGACAAACCGGTCAGCAAGGCCCTGCGTCAGGTGCTGGATGCATTGCAAGACCTTAAAAGGTCATGAACGCGCGCCACGATAGGACCTGACTGCGCTCATGCACTGTAAAAGGTAAAGGCACTCGGCCTGGCAAATAAGGTCGACAGTTGCACAGGCAGCGAATCAGGTTGTACGATGACTGCCCACTGATAACTGAAAAAATGATGGCTGGCCTGCTTTTAGACGCCCCATCACTGACAATCTGTAAAGCAACTCGGCAACCCATAAGGAGCGCCGGTCCGGATACCTTCCCTGCCGACCTCCAACCTCAAAACAACAGGAGATACCGATGCCTAACATTCTCGGCCAGAACTTCATCGCTGGCGGCCGCAGCGCTTTGGGCCAGAGCCTGCAAAAAAGCCTGGATGCCACCACCGGTGAAGAGCTGCCTTACAGCTTTCATCAGGCCACCGACGGCGAAATCGACGCCGCGGCACTGGCTGCCAAGGCTGCATTCCCGGGATATCGTCAACTGAGCCCGGCCCGTCGCGCCGACTTCCTCGACGCCATTGCTGATGAGCTTGACGGCCTGGGCGATGACTTCGTCGCCATCGTCTGCCAGGAAACCGCCCTGCCCCAGGCGCGCATTCAGGGTGAGCGCGGTCGCACCAGTGGCCAGATGCGTCTGTTTTCCAAGGTTCTGCGTCGCGGTGATTTCGTCGGTGCCCGTATCGACCTGGCGCTGCCGGATCGCAAGCCGCTGCCACGCGTCGACCTGCGCCAGTACCGCATCGGCGTGGGCCCGGTTGCCGTGTTCGGGGCGAGCAACTTCCCGCTGGCGTTTTCCACTGCGGGCGGTGATACCGCAGCGGCACTGGCCGCCGGTTGCCCGGTGGTGTTCAAGGCGCACAGCGGTCACATGGCGACTGCCGATCTGGTGGCCAGCGCCATCATTCGCGCTGCCGAGCGTACGCAGATGCCGAAAGGCGTGTTCAACATGATCTTCGGCAACGGCGTCGGCGAAGGTCTGGTCAAGCACCCGGCCATCCAGGCGGTCGGTTTCACCGGCTCGCTGAACGGCGGTAACGCCCTGTGCAAAATGGCCGCCGAGCGTCCACAACCCATTCCGGTGTTTGCCGAAATGTCCAGTATCAACCCGGTCGTGCTGCTGCCAGGCGCCTTGCAGGCACGTGGTGAAACCGTGGCCAAGGAGCTTGCCGGCTCGGTGGTCATGGGTGCCGGCCAGTTCTGCACCAATCCCGGCGTGGTCATCGGCTTGCGTTCTCCGGCGTTCTCGACATTCATCGAGCAACTGACCGAACAGATGGGCAGTCAGGCTCCGCAGACCATGCTCAACGCGGGTGGCCTGCGCAGCTATAGCAAGGGTGTGGAACATCTTCTGGCGCATCCTGGCGTGACACATCTGGCCGGCAAGCCTCAGGAAGGCAAGCAGGCTCAGGCGCAGTTGTTCAAGGCTGACGTCAGCCTGCTGCTGGACGGCGATCAGTTATTGCAAGAGGAAGTCTTCGGCCCGACCACGCTGCTGATCGAAGTCGCTGACGATGCGCAGTTGAAGGACGCGCTGCAAGCCTTGCGTGGTCAGCTGACTGCGACGGTGATCGGCGAGCCTGCGGACTTGAGCCAGTACAGCTGGCTGCAACCGATTCTCGAAGAGAAAGTCGGGCGCATTCTGTTCAACGGCTACCCGACCGGTGTCGAGGTCTGTGAAGCCATGGTTCACGGCGGTCCGTATCCGGCAACTTCGGACGCGCGCGGTACTTCGGTGGGCACCCTCGCCATCGACCGTTTCCTGCGCCCGGTCTGCTATCAGAACCTGGCGGACAGCCAGTTGCCACCCGCGTTGCAGAACGCCAACCCGCTGGGCCTGCGTCGTCTGGTCAATGGCGAATGGAGCGATCAGCCTGTCGCTTGATAGCCGTCGGTTGAACCCGCAGCAAAGCAGCGCGACCTGATCAGGGTCGCGCTTTTTTTTGGAAAATATTTCTTTTTTGTGCCCGAATTCGCTTACAGCGGACCGGTTTTGTACCCGGACGACAGCACCATAGAAGTGCAAAACATGGGCTGTTCATAAAATAACCACACAGCTGTAAGCCACGTGTAACAAGGGTTTCAAAAAGTTACCCACAGACATACCCACGATTTCCGTGGACAACTTTTCATCGATTTCGGACCTTAAAAACCCTGAGCAGTGCAAGCGTAAATTTTTGACGGGTGCCTGCAATCCCGGTGTGATGGCATCTGTAATGGCCCACGAGGTCGCCTGACATAACCTTATGCACGTTTGGCGGTTGATTCGACAGGCTGTCCATAGTGAGATAGACCATTTATCGAGGCTCCCCTATGCAACAGCGTTGTAAAGTGGCCGTACTCGGCCTGGGTGCCATGGGTGCAGCCACTGCCTATCAGCTGGCAAAGGCCGGAGTCGATGTGATTGGCATCGACCGCTACGACCCTCCGCACACACAAGGCTCCAGTCACGGCGATACACGCATCACGCGGCTGTCAGCCGGTGAAGGTCCGCAATACCTGCCCTTGGTACGCAGCTCGCAGCGCATCTGGCGCGAACTTGAAGCATTGAGCGGCGAATCGCTGTTCGAGCAATGCGGTGTGCTGGTGATGACCTCAAGCCCGGCCTACGATCCCGAGGACGTCAACGACTTCACCCATCAGACCATCGCGCTGGCCCGTACTTATGGGGTGAAGCACGAGGTACTGGCGGCCGCAGCGATTCGCGAGCGCTTCCCTCAGTTCGCTCCTGTACTGGACAGCGCTATCGGCTATTTCGAACCCGAAGGCGGATTCGTTCGGCCCGAGCGCTGCATCGCCGTACAGCTCAAGCTGGCAAGGCAACATGGCGCGCGTTTGCTGACCCATGAAACGGTCACGCACTTACAGGCGCATGGCGATCAGGTACGAATCACCACCGACAAGGGCTCGATCATCGCCGACAAGGTCGTGGTCAGCGCGGGCATGTGGTCATCCGGGCTGCTCGGCGCACCGTTCAGCGACCTGCTGCGGGTGTGCCGGCAAAAGCTGTTCTGGTTCGAGTTGCAGCACGAGGCTGCCTTTGCTGCGCGGTCGCCAAGCTTCATCCTGAGTCACGGGCCGGGCGACGCCGATGTCAACTACGGCTTCCCGCCGCTGCCCGGTGAAAACAGCATGAAGGTCGCCACCGAGCAATACAGCGAGACGTCAGCGGCGGACCAGCTGGACCGTACCATCTCCGCGCGGGAAGAACAGGAAATGTTCCGCACCCAGGTGCAGGGCAGGATAGCGGGACTGACGCCAAAGGTGGTCAAGTCTTCGGTGTGCGCTTACACGGTCACGCCGGACTGCCACTTCATCATCGATGAACATCCGCACCTGAAAAATGTGACGGTGGTCTCGGCCTGTTCCGGCCACGGCTTCAAGCATTCGGCCGGGCTCGGACTGGCGCTGGCGCAGCGCTGTATTGATGGCGAGAGCGATATGGATCTCTCGGCCTTTTCATTACAACGCTTCGCCAGGCAGGCTTGATCAGCGCGCCACCACGAACGCCTCGTCGATGCGCGCCAGATCGGTGTCACGCAAGGTGCCCGCGTAGTAATGCAGTTTGATCCAGGCCATCAAATAGTCGTAACGGGCTTTTGCCAGATCGCGACGGGTACTGTAGAGCTGCTGCTCGGCGTTGAGGGCATCCAGGCTGATGCGCTCGCCACCCAGAATGCTCTGGCGGGTCGACTCGACCAGTGCCTGCGCCGAGATCAGCGCCTTCTGGTAGGCGCGCAACTTGCCCACCCCTGACGCACAGGCGTTGAACTGGCGACGCAGCTCGATCAGGGTTTCGCGGGTCTTGCCCTCCAGCTCGTATTCAGCCTGCTCGCGCTTGCTGTTGGCCTGGCGCACCGAGGCACTGGTGCCACCTCCGGCGTACAGCGGAAGACTGAGCTCGATGCCTATCGTGTTGGTGTCGTAACGCTGATTGTAGGTGTTGCCGCTGTCCGATTCATTCTGACGGATACTTGCGTAAGCATTCACCGTCGGCAGATGCCCCGCGCGATTGCGCTCCACCTCGTATCGCGCCACTTCCAGGGACTGACGTTGCGAAGCCAGAATCGGGCTGTTGGCCATCGCCAGCGCATGCCACTCGGTAAAGCTGGACGGCGCCAGGACCAACGCCTGAAAGCTGTCCCTCAACGGGTCCAGTTGCGTAACATCGATACTCGGCTCGCCCAGCAACGCGGCAAGCTCGCGCAAGGCCGCGTCCTGCTCATCGCTGGCTTCGATCTGCTCGGCAATCGCCAGTTCGTTGCGCGATTCGGCTTCGAGAATATCGGTGCGCGTGCCCTCTCCCTGCTCGAACATCTGTCGGTTCTGCGCGAACTGGCGTTCGAACGCCTGCTGCTTGGCACGCGCGATATTGATCTGGTCCTGGGCGAAGAGTGTCTGGGTGTAGAGGGTCAACACCCGCACCAGTAATTCCTGGCTCTTGCTGCGAAAGGTCTCGTCGGCAAACAGCGCCTGGGCCAGCCCCTTGCGGTAATTGGCGTACGCCTCGTAATCGATCAATGGCTGCTGAACCGTCAGGCTCGAACCAAAACTGTTGTAGTGGCGATGGTCAGTGGTGTCTTGAGCGCTGCCTTTGAGGGTCGCCTTGGAATCGTTGCGACCCTTGTTGTAGCTGTATGAAACGCGAGGCAACAAGCCGGCACGACCGATCACCCGGTTTTCCAGGCCTGCGTCGCGCTCCTTGAGTGCGCCCAGATAAACCGGGTCATTGCGAAGCGCCAGTTCATAGACCTGAAACGGGCCCATGGCCTGGCTCAAAGGTGCAATGCCCAGCAGGATGGCCGTCAGCAAAGCGGCTTTAAGGGGATGGCGAAACATCCTATTCCTCCGTCAACGCGGAGCCGGCACGGTCCAGCAAAGGTTTGAACAGATAATTGAGCAGCGAGCGTTCACCCGTGCGCACGAACATTTCAGCGGGCATACCGGGTTTGATCACCAGCCCGTTGAGTTTTTCCAGCGCCGCGTCGCCCACCGAGGTGCGCAGCACGTAATACGGCTGGCCGGTTTTTTCATCCTGCATCTGGTCGGCGGAAATCAGGCTCACTTCGCCGGAAACCCGTGGAGTGCGGCTTTGATTGAATGCAGTAAAGAGGATGTCGACCGGCAGATGGCTGGCGACCTTGTCGATCAGTTGCACCGGCAGCCGCCCTTCGACTTCCAGACGTGTACCCTGCGGGACGATTTCCAGCAGGGTTTCACCGGCACGCACCACAGCACCTTCGGTGTGCACGCCCAGATTGACGGCGATGCCATCAGCCGGCGCAAGGATTGCGCTGTGTTGCAGACTGAAACCGGCCGAGGCCAGTTGCTGCTCAAGGGTAAGCGCCTTGACCTGGGCATCGGCCCATTGGCTGCGCACCTCTTTCTGGTACTCCTCGCGCTGCTGCTGAAGGCGCAGGCGCGACTCGACGATACCTTGCTCTATACGTCCGGTTTCGCCTGCGTTTTGCGCCAGG
>Ga0182228_1000052_pt1 | contig 26050 bp, 20 predicted proteins | sample G6R1MG_19_FD_128385 | JGI IMG/M metagenome (GOLD analysis project Ga0182228, IMG submission 128385) | Miscanthus phyllosphere microbial communities from Michigan, USA - G6R3_MAIN_07NOV2016_LD1 MG | ecosystem: Host-associated > Plants > Phyllosphere > Phylloplane/Leaf | place: USA: Michigan... | reverse complement strand
CCAGGCCACCTGATCATCAATATCCATGGTCTTGCTGTGGATCACGCGTGCATAGGGGATAAAACCCTGAGCCGCCATCGGCAATGTGACGACGCGCACCTGCACGTTGGGCACCAGCGCCAGGCTCTTGAGGTAAGCGACTTCGGGCATGCCGGTGTTCCAGTCGGACACCATGAGCTTTATCGACACGCCGCGGGCGGCCGCGCTGCGCAGGGCATTATCGATGACCGCATAGTAAGGCCGGGTTTTGTCGGGCCCGTAGGACAGAGGCGCGTAATCCAGCAACTGGACACGAACCTCGCTTTTGGCTTGCGCCAGCAAACGCGGCAGTTCGGCCTGGGAGTCGACGACCCCTGGCGGGTTATAGCGCTGCGGGCTGGCGGTCAGGTAGTTGCCGTTGGGCGATGGGCTATCGATCGGGTGCGGCACGGGAGCCGGTTTGCCCTCGGTAATGGCAGCCTGGGCAAGCCAGTCCTGATCGAATATGGCCTGCGTCTGGCCCACGATGGTCGGCTCGTCAATGCGCAGGCCGGTTTCGTGGATGTGCTCCAGTGAGCGCCAATCGAAGTTCTGACTGCCGATGAACGCCTGTCGGCCATCCACGACCAGAAACTTGGCGTGAATGATGCCGCTGCCCGTGAGCTTTGCGTAGGGCAGTACGCGCAGGGTGAGATTGGGAATGGCGCGCAGTCGCTCAAGGGTCTGCGGGGCGGAAAGTTTCAGGCCTTTTTCTTCCAGCAGAAAACGGATATTCACTCCGCGCTGCCCGGCTGCCGTCAGGCTTTCAAGCACCTTGTCCATGACCGAGCCTGCGTGGTCTGCGACATAGAACTGTTCGATATCGATACGCTCGCGAGCCCCGTCAAACAGCTCCCGCCAGACCTCGTCGGGTGCTCGCAGGTCAGGCGTCTGCAGGTCAGACCCGACCGGTACGGTGTGGACCAGCTCGAAACCCGGAATGGCGAAATCTGCCTGCGCGCACGAACTGCCCAGCAGTAACGCTGCGATCACGGCGCGGTAGCTCAGGGACAGTCGACGATACGAAGGGTAATAGGGCATTGCGAACCTCATCGCCAGACACAGACAAGATGGCGCATACCATAGGCACGCGCCGCCAGGTGGATCAGGCCGTCCGGTATTTCGGTTGAGCCGAAGCAGCCGGATGCTCGGCTTCGTCATGCACACGTGCTCCGCTGGAAGCGCGGATCAGCAGGATCTTGAGTTGGTCGTTGATGCGTTCCAGGCTGTCCTGAAAGTAGTTGTGAAAGACCACGCAGAACAAGGCAATGGCAATACCCAGCCCGGTCGCGAACAGCGCTGTACCGATACCGGCGGAAATCTGCCCGGGATCGGATACCCCGGCACTGGCCAGGGCCTTGAAGGTATCGATGATACCAAGAATCGTCCCCAACAAGCCCAACAGCGGCGCAGCGGTAGTAATGGTTTCGATCAGCCAGAGGCTGCGGGCCAGCGGTGCGCGAGTGCTCAGGTACTGGGTTTCGATGACATCATCCAGATCCCTGCGCGAGCCCTGCGCATTTTTTTGCGCCAGCACCGGCAGGACCATTTCCAGCGGCAGGCTGGTCCGGCGTGTCAGCGTCTCCGGCAGATCCTTTTCACTGTGCACCGAAGCACCGAGTGACGTTTGCAGCGCCCGCGACTGGCGACGCACGTAAGCAAAGTAGATGCCTCGTTCGATCGCGACAAAGATCGCTATCGCGATGGCGGCGTACATCACATAGAACGTGATGTCGTGAAGCTGATTCATGTCCATGGCACGGACCTCTGGTCAATGAAGATTAGAAATTGGCTTCAAGAGAAACGGTAACGGTACGCTCGACCCCGACGATGTAGGCCGGGTCGCCGTCGCGGAAACCGCTGTAAGTGCCCGCGTTGGTTTTGGTGGTGTACACGCCGTCCAGGTATTCCTTGTCGAACAGGTTGTCGACGTTCAGACGCAGAGTGGCGTCCTTGACGATTTTCTTGTCCACCGGAAGGTAGATCCCCGCGCCCAGATTGAAGATGGTGCGCCCCGGAATGCTTTCGTCGTTGGTCAGGTCGCCATACAGCTTGCTGGTGAGCTTGGCGCCAAAGGTCCCGTAATAACTGCCGTCGTCGTAGCCGATGTTGGCGGCCAGCATGTTCTTCGGCACGTTGGTAAATTGCTTGCCGCTGGTGGGCAGCTCAATGGCGGTGCCGTTATTGAAGACGGTCAGGTCATCTTTCTGTTTGGCGCGGGTGTAGGTGTACGAGGTGTAGTAATTGAAATGGTGCGGCAGCAAGCCACTCCACTCCAGTTCCAGCCCGCTGTTGTCGACTGCACCGGCGTTGATGTCGGCAAAGTCGCCGTTGATATCTTTTGATGACACCTGCCGGTCCTTGAACTGCAGGTAGAACAGCGTGGCCGCCAGCGTCATGTCCTGTTCGGTGTAGCGCCAGCCCAGTTCGTGGTTCCAGCTGGTTTCTGGCTTGCTGTCGATGGAGCCGGTGCCCGGGTCATACAGAACGTAGTTCTGCGGCACGCGCATGTTGCGTGACAGGCTGTAGAACAACTGGTCGCGCTCATCCAGCTGGTATTTGAGGCCGACGTTCGGCAACAGCTTGTTGTAGGTCTGGTCCCGTTTTTCCGGCCGCTCGGTCAGGCTGCCGTGGTTGGTGCCTTCGCGCTCGACATTCATGTAGGCCAGGCCGCCGACCAGCGTCCAGTCCGGGGCGAAATACCAGGTGTCCTGAGCCCAGACTTTTTGGGCAGGCGTCACGGTATAACGGTCACGGCCCTGGATCTCGTTGCCGTTGGCATCGACCATGTAGTCCGAATCCGGCTGGATGCTTTCAGGCTTGCCATTGCTCTTCAGGCGGATGAAAGGCTGAGTCTGCGACTGTCGCGCGCGTTCATACCAGTAGCCGACCTGTACGCTGTGTTCGTCGTTGACGTCCCAGTTCAACTTGGTGGTGATCCCCGGACGCCACGTCTGGGTGCGCGACGGCCGGTAATAAACGCCAGTGGTCGATGATCCGTCTGCGTTATAAGCCGCCGCCGTCGGCAGGTTGCTCAGGTCGAACACACCGTTCTGGTTCGAACCTCGGTTGAGCGCATAGGAAGAACTGTTCACGCCGCTGCCATTACCCCAGAAATAATAGGGGATGACGGAAAGAGACAGGTTGTCGGCCAGTTTGAATTGGGTATTGAGCACGCCGGTGAACGTCTGGAAAGGGTTCTGCGCCAACTCGTAGTAGCTGGACAATTTACCGTTGCTGCCCAGCGCTGGCGTCGAAGGATAAGGGTCAAACTTGCGCCCGTTCTGCTGGAACTGACTCTTGGTGAGCTGGCTATAGCTGTTGTTGTCCTGCTCGTGGTATTTGAGGATCAGGTTGGCGGTATTGCCCGAGCCCATGTCGAAGAAACTGTTCCACTCAACCTTGTCGGCACGCACCGCGCCATCGCCGCGCCATTTCTGACCTTCGGTGTGAGACATCGACAGCCAGTTGCTCAGCCCGTTGATCTCTCCGGTGTTGAGTCGCGCGAAGGTCTTGTAAGTGCCATTGCTGCCCGCCACCTGCTTGACGAATGCGCCGGTTTCCTTGGTGGGCCGGATGGTGACGATACCGATGTTGCCGCCGCTGGAACCGATGTGCGGGCCGTCACTTTCGGCAGAGCCTTGAGTCACGAAAATCTGATCGATGTTTTCCGGATCCCCCAACAGATTGGAATACAACGCGTAGTTACCGGAGTCGTTGATCGGCATACCGTCCACCGACATGCCGACCTGATCGGAGTTGAGCCCGCGCATGGTGAATTTGAAACCAGAAAGACCTGTGGCGTCTTCGCTGGAGATATTCAGGCCCGGCGTGTACTTGAGCTTATCGATCGCATTCCCGGTCGCCGTCTGCTTGTCGAGCGCTTCCTTGGTAACAGTGGAACGCGCCTTGATGCTCTCCTCCTGCACCATGTAGCCCCCCCCAACCGTCGCCTTGCCTTGCACACCAATGGTGCCGACATCACTGCCACTCGAGTCGGCCATAACCATGCCGTGACTCATGCCCGCGGCGACCAACGCAAGGTGAATTCTGGAAAACTTCATCACTCTGTTCCTTGTCAGTGCTATTGCACGCTGTAGTTGAAGGTGGCGGTGAAGCGCTGTTCGCTGCGTCCACCAAAGGCTTGCTCGGGAAACGGCTTGACCTGCTTGATGCGTCGCAGACTGTTGGCGGCTGCGCGGTTGAGCAGCATGCTGGAGGCCTGGGTCTGAATGCCGGAGTCCAGCACTCGCCCCTGGCGGTCGACCAATAACCACACCACAACCTCGCCACTCGGACGCTCCAGTGAGGCCTGACGACCAGTCGGGTATTGTTTGTAACCGTCCAGTTCACTGCGCAGCCCTTTGAGGTAGCCACCTTCCATACCCTGGGTGTCGACCTTCGGCGGTGCGGGTGGCGCAGGCGGTGACGGCGGCGCAACCGGGGCGTTGGCGATCGGCTTGCTGGGTGCCTGAACCGGCTCGACGGGTTTTGCCACTGCCGGTTTGAGCAAGGGCTTAGGCCTTGGTTCTGGCTTGATCTCCGGCTTGGGTTTTGGCTTGGGAACGGGCTTGGGCGGCGGTGGAGGTGGCGCCGGTTCGGCCTCTTCGCTTTCGACTACAGGCGGCGGAGGTGGCGGCTCGTCAGGTTGTACCGGAGGCGGTTCGGGCTGCGTCAATGGCTCAGGGGCGGGCTGCTCGGGCTCGACCAGCGCCAGCTCGACGGCAGATTCGTCGTAGACCGGCTCCATTTTCAGAGGACGGGTCTGTACACCAATCACGATTGCGATGAGCGCCACCAGAGCAGGCAGGCCACCAAGCCACTGACGTACACGAAACAGGAAATACATGGTCAGGATTTGCGCGTGGCGATGGAGACTGACGTGAAACCACCCAGACGCAGGGTGTCCATGATCTCGACCAGACGAGCGACTTCCACGCCCTTGTCACTGTTAACGATGATCGTGGTTTTAGTGTCGGGCTTTTCCAGCGCTTTCAAGGCAGGCACCAGGGCGTCGACCGTGGTCGCCTTGCCGTCGAGCTGTAATTCGCCGTTGAGCCCCAGAGTCAGGATCGATTTGTTCTGCGGTTTCAGTTGCTGCGAACTGCTGGCACTCGGCAGCTGGGTTTTCATCCCCAGCGCCGGAATCACGTTCAGGCTTACCAACACGAAAAAAACCAGCAGGAACATCATCACGTCGATCATGGGGATCAGTTCGATGTGCGCCTTGCGCTTTTTAGGTTCGTCCCACGTTCTCATGCCAGCCTCTCGCTTTCTTGTTAGAGGCCGAGAATCTAGCAACCGAACATGACCGATCGGTTGGTTTTACAAGACCGATACATGACTGTTACATGGCTGTTACCTGTACATCTCATGACACTTAAATGATTCTTGAGGCCGTCACGGAAATGCCATAACAACGCGCCAGCGTTTGAGCATTCAACCCGACGGAAAATACGGATGAGTCACCCGCTGCCCACTATCAGAACCTCGCGTCTGCTGCTCGCCGCGTTGCAGCCGGAACAGGCACTCACCTTGTCACGCCTGGCCGACGAGCCGACGATTGCGGCCATGACTTCTGCACTGCCCAGCCCCTACACCCTTGAGCATGCGCGGGCATTCATTGCACAGACCCACGACCAATACACCGCCGGTCAGATGTTGAGCCTCGGGGTTCACATTCAGGAAACCGGAGAGCTGACCGGGATCGTCTCGCTACGCCTTTCGATGCCGCATCGCAGCGGCCATCTGGGTTACTGGACAGGAACGCACTATCAAAATCAGGGTTACGCCTGCGAAGCGGCTCAAGGCTTGCTGAGGCATGGCTTCACGGACATGAACCTCAACCGCATCGCCGGCCAGTGCTTCAGCGACAACCCGGCCAGCGCCAGGGTCCTGGAGAAGTGCGGGTTATCGTATGAGGGCTGTACCAGAGAGGCATTTCTGAAAAACGGTGTGTTCAAGAACATGTTGCTGTTCGGACTGTTGCGCTCGGAATACCCATCGTCGGAGGCCACGTCATGACCGATTTCAATCCGGATCGTCGACGCATCATTACCGGAGTCGCCGGTGCAACATTGCTGTCGATCCTCAGCCCATTTGCGCGCAGCGCGGGGGTCGATTATCCATTCACGCTCGGCGTGGCATCTGGCGATCCGTTGCCGGATGGCTTCGTGGTATGGACACGTCTGGCGCCCAAGGTGATGACGCCCTCGGGTGATGGCGGACTGAACAAACCCGTTGAGGTGCGCTGGAAGATCGCCAGCGATGCGGCCATGCTTCACGTAGTCCGCACAGGACAGGCCACCGCCCATCCGCGCCTTGCCCATTCGGTGCATGTTGAAGTGAGCGGCTTGCAGCCTGGACGCCCGTATTGGTATCAGTTCGAGAGCCTGGGGGCGCAAAGCGCTGTCGGGCAGGCCTGTACTGCTCCGCTGGCAAGTGCCATGGTCTCGGCGCGGTTCGGCTTCGTGTCGTGTTCGCACTGGGAGGCCGGGTATTTCAGCGCCTATCGACACCTGGCGGCAGAGCGCCCGGATCTGGTGTTCTTTCTTGGCGACTACATTTATGAGATGAACATATCCCCGGAAAACCCTCGGTTCCCGCGTCACCACGCTACACCTGACCCCATGGACCTGGCGGGCTATCGTAATCGCTACGCTCAGTACAAGACCGACCCCGACCTGCAAGCGCTGCATGCCTGTGCGCCGAGTGTGGCCACCTGGGATGATCACGAAGTACAGAATGACTACGCCGCGCAGTGGTCCCAGGACCCGAACGTTCCGGTGGACAGTTTTCTACGTCGCAGAGCCGCCGCTTATCAGGCGTTTTACGAGCACATGCCCTTGCGCGCCAGCAGCCTGCCCAAAGGACCGGACATGCGTATTTACCGGAACCTGGACTATGGCCGCCTGGCACGCTTTCATGTGCTGGACGGTCGGCAGTATCGTTCCGAACAGGCGTGCATCCAGGCCAACGGCAGCCGTCGAGGCTACGTAGCGCCCAGCGACTGTCCGGATCTGAGTGACCCCAAACGCACCATGCTCGGCTGGGAACAGGAAGCCTGGCTGGACCGCAGCTTCGCTGAATCACCTGGACAATGGAATGTCATTGCCCAGGACTTGCTGGTCGCTCCACTGGAACAGCGCAATCTCAAGACCCAGGCGCTGGGCCACTGGACCGACGGCTGGGACGGCTACGCGGCGACCCGCGAGCGCATGCTGGCATCCCTGCAACGCCACCAGACCCGCAACCCGGTGTTCTGGGGTGGCGATATCCATTCGTTCTGGACCACCGACCTGCACGCCGAGGCAGGCAATCCGGATTCAGCCATCGTCGCCACCGAATTCGTCGGCACCTCGGTAACCTCCAGCGGACCACCGTTCGACGCCTTCAACAGCATTCTCGGCCTCAACCCACACGTGAAGTTTTTCGACAGCCGTCAGCGCGGCTATGTGGCAGTGGACCTGAACGAACAGCATATGCAGACCCGCTTTCAAGTGGTGTCGGATGTGCTGGACCCTGCGGCGAGCGTGTCAACGCTGAAGCGTTTTGTGGTGGAGGCTGGCAAGGCGGGGGCTGTTGCCGGGTAGGCGACGTTTTGGATTGGCCATATTGTGGACAAAATTGTCCACTGTGAAGAGACAGTAAAACCCGCTTCAGGCGCTTTTTCCCTTTCCGGTGAGCTACTAACCTGAGCCCATGTTGCACGCCAGACCTCACCTACCCAAACGAAAGGACTTGACCATGACCCACACCACCTACAACCGCCTGAACAAAGATGACGCCATCGTTTTGCTGATCGATCATCAGACAGGCCTGATCTCGCTGGTGCAGGACTTCTCGCCGAACGAGTTCAAGAACAATATTCTGGCCCTGGCTGACCTGGCCCGCTTCTTCGAACTGCCGACCATTCTCACCACCAGTTTTGAACAAGGCCCCAACGGCCCGCTGGTTCCGGAACTCAAGGCAATGTTTCCCGATGCGCCGTACATTGCCCGGCCGGGTCAGATCAACGCCTGGGATAACGAAGACTTTGTAAAGGCCATCAAGGCGACCGGCCGAAAACAGTTGATCATTGCCGGGGTAGTGACCGATGTGTGCGTGACCTTTCCGACCCTGTCGGCATTGGCTGAAGGGTTTGAAGTATTCGTGGTCACCGATGCCTCCGGCACCTTCAACACCACGGTTCAACAAGCCGCGTGGTCGCGCATGACGCAGGCAGGTGCGCAGTTGATGAACTGGTTCTCGGTGGCCTGTGAGCTGCAAGGTGACTGGCGCAACGATATCGAAGGACTGGGTAACCTGCTTTCCGAGCGCATCCCGAACTACCGCAACCTGATGAACAGCTATTCGGCACTGACTGCTCGGTAGAGGCTGTCGACAAGTAGGGTGATAGGCGTCCGTAAGAACACTATCGTGCCCATGCGTTGGCATGCCGTCCAGGATGCTTAGCGTCCGATCTTGATTGCGCGAAGAGGCGCAGAGGTGGATGGCCAGACTGCAAGGACCGGCCATTTCCACACCGCACAACACACCACAGAGTCCGCGAAACCAGAAAGACTACTTCAACTGATTGGCAAACCGCCCCACGGCACCCACCACCTGTTTGGCTCCTTCCTGAATCTCGACGATCACGGCACCGGCCTCGTTGGCCAGCACCAGGCCCTGCTCCGCCTGGGTGCGGCTGTTGGCCATGCCGCGTACTGCCTCATCGGCCAGCGACTGGTTTTGCTGCACGACGCTGACGATTTCTTCGGTCGCGGCGCTGGTGCGGCCTGCCAGTTGGCGGACTTCGTCAGCCACCACGGCAAAGCCCCGGCCCTGCTCACCGGCACGTGCGGCCTCGATGGCGGCGTTGAGTGCCAGCAGGTTGGTCTGCTGGGCGATGCCGCCAATGGTCTGCACGATGGAATTGATCAGCAATGACTGTTTGCCCAGCGCTTCGATGCCCGAGGAGGCTGACTGCATCTCTTCGGAGATCTTGCGCATGGTCTTTACAGTGTTTTGCACCACGTCCGCGCCGCGCTGGGCGCTGACGTCGGTCTGCTGGGAGATTTCAAACGCCACGCTGGCGGCCTGACTGACTTCTTCTTCGCGGGCCACCTGGTCGGTCACCATCGTGGCGAACTTGACCACCTTGTAAAGTTTGCCCTGAGCATCGTGGACCGGGTTGTAGGTTGCTTCCAGCCAGACCTCACGCCCGTTGCTGTCGAGACGCTTGAAGCGCCCGGCCACGAACTCGCCACGGTTGAGCATCGCCCAGAATTCCCGGTACGACGCCTGAGAGGTTTCCGCAGGATCACAGAAGATGCTGTGATGCTTGCCCTTGATCTGCGCCAGGTTATAACCCATGCCACGCAGGAACTGATCGTTGGCGGTCAATACCTGGCCGCTGAGGTCGAACTCGATCACGGCGGTCGAGCGTAACAGCGCCTGGATGAACGCGGAGTTCTCGGCAGCCGTTTCGACGATCTGGGTGATGTCCGAACCGTAGCATTGCAACGTCATCAGCCTGCCTTGCTCATCCAGCACTGGCTGCCAGAGGGCGCGAATCCACACCAGCCGGCCATCGGCATGCAGAAAACGGTACCTGTCGATGACCGACTCGCCCTTCTGCACCGCCACTTTGAGACTGCGGTAGCAATCCAGCTGTTTGACGTAAGTAGGCACCAAGTGATCGAGATCCTTGCCCTGCAGTTGCTCCAGCGAATAGCCAAGCGCATTGAGAAAGTTTTCATTGGCGTGGACGATGTGGTGGCTGGCGTCCAGAGTCAAAGACACCATTTGCGCATCCATCCCTTTCTGCATCTGCCGGTACATGGATAACTCGGCCTTTTGTGCCTGTAATTCCTTTTTCAAGCGAGCGTTGAACATGACGGCACCCATAGTGAGGTTGTACGTATATATCGACACAAGCGTAGACGGGATTAAGGCATTTCGTCTGATGGTGGCAGGATGGGTTGGGTTATGTTGTCTTGGCGCGTGCGGGCTTTAACTGCAAACACCCTTGAATATGTCAGGCTGCTGAACAGCGCCTTGAGGCGAAACAAAGGGCATGCGCAGCAGGTCAAACGGATCGACCCGCCCTTGCTAAACTCATTTACTTGCAGCACGTCCCACGAGGAGGCCACACGATGCAACGCATTCTGATCACTGGTGCAAACGGTTTCGTCGGGCAGATGCTGTGTCGCAAGCTACAGCAGGCAGGACATCATGTAGTTGCATTGGTGAGCCCTGAGTCTCCTGAGTCCGCTTGTGCCGCCGAATCGCTGCATTGCGACATTCGCGATGCCTCTGGCTTAGAGCGTGCGGTGTCCCGATCAAACCTCACTCATGTTGTACATTTGGCTGCAATCACTCACGTACCCGCCAGTTTCGAGGACCCCTTGATGACCTGGCAAACCAATGTCATGGGCAGTATGAACCTTCTGCAGGCATTGCAGCGCCAGAGTCCACAGGCATTTGTGCTGTTTGTGAGCTCATCGGAGGTCTACGGCGAGGCATTCAAGCAGGGTATTGCCCTCGACGAAAACAGCGTATGCAGGCCTATGAACCCGTATGCCGCGAGCAAACTTGCTGCTGAAACGGCCTTCCACGAAAACTTTCGTCGCGGACAGAGGGGTATCGTCGTACGCCCTTTCAATCATATTGGCGCGGGGCAATCAGCTGACTTTGCAACGGCCTCATTTGCTCGTCAGATTGCCTTGATAGAAGCAGGCAGGCAGGCACCGCAATTAAAAGTTGGAAATTTGCAAGCAGAGCGAGACTTTCTCGATGTCAGTGATGTGTGCGATGCGTACATCGCCCTGTTGAAAATGGCCGACACGCAGCAAACCTACGCTCGGTGCCTGAATATTTGCCGTGGCGAGCCCATACGTATCGAGGCCATACTCAACCAACTCACGGCACTGAGCTCAAGCACGATAGAGGTGGTCAACGATCCTGACCGAATGCGGCCGTCCGATATACCCAGCGCGTTCGGCGATAACTCCGCTATCCGCAGAGCGACTGACTGGGAGCCTACTACGACGCTGCGGGATACGCTGGCAACGCTATTGAATTACTGGCGCAATGAAGTAGCTGAGATGGTTTGAGCGATCAGGCCTCGGTGCAAGTGACGTTATACCCGTTAGCACCCGAGGCTTGAGTCGGACAGCATGGAAAGGGTTGATCAGAACGATGTCCCTTGCTGATTACGCTTCAGATCTGCGTCCACCATCAACCGACAAAGCTGCTCAAGGTTAGTACTTGCCTCCCAACCAAGCACCTGCCTGGCTTTCTCAGGATTGCCTATCAGCAACTCGACTTCAGAGGGACGGTAGAACCTGGGATTGACCTGGACGAGGGTCTCGCCCGTCGCCACATTGATGCCCCGCTCGTTCTCCGCGCTGCCTTTCCATTCCAGATCTATGTCGACAGCCTTGAACGCCATGGCCACAAAGTCACGAACCGTTTCGGATCTGTGGGTCGCCAGTACAAATGAGTCGGGCTCGTCGGCCTGCAACATGCGCCACATGCCTTCCACATACTCTTTGGCAAACCCCCAGTCACGCTTGGCGTCCAGATTGCCTAACTCCAGAAGTTGCGACATACCCAGTGAAATGCGTGCGGCAGAATCAGTTATTTTGCGGGTGACAAACTCTTTGCCGCGCAGCGGAGACTCATGGTTGAACAAAATGCCGCTGGCTCCAAAAATCCCATAGGACTCTCGATAGTTGACCGTCATCCAGTGCGCATAAAGCTTGGCGACGCCATAAGGACTGCGCGGATAGAACGACGTGCTTTCGACCTGTGGGACTTCTTGCACCTTGCCGAACATTTCGGAAGTCGATGCCTGATAAAAGCGTATCTTCGGGTTCACGATGCGTATCGCTTCGAGCAGGTTGACTGCACCCAAGCCGGTAATTTCGGCAGTCGTTATCGGTTGGTCGAAGGAAACGCCGACAAAACTCTGCGCCGCCAGGTTGTAAATCTGAGTGGGTTCGGCTTTTTGCAACAAGCGAATGCTGGCACTCAGATCAGTCAGGTCATGTTCAACAAGGTGCAGATTCGGATGGCTGGCTACGCCAAGCTCTTCGAGACGCCAGAAATTGACCGAGCTGGTACGGCGATAGGTGCCGTAAACCTTATGCCCTTTCTCCAACAGAAGTTGAGTCAAGTACGCGCCATCCTGGCCAGTGATGCCCGTGATAATTACAGATTCTTCAGGTGTATTCATAAATAGGAGCTCGGTCCGGGTTCGCTTGGCTTCATTTATTATGCCGAGATAAATTCATGAATCCCGGCGCGCCTGCTTCGAAAGCAGCCCACATTGTTTGAGTCGAAGCATAAGACCACTATAGATGGGGATCTGAAGTGCAAGCAGTCATTTTTCAGACATCTCTGCCTCCCCTAGGCTGCCGGAGGGTGTCGCCAAGAGAAACTCACCGCCCTCCTGCAAAATCCCCAGGACATCGATGATCTAAGGTGCAGGACACAGTAGAAGCTTTACCCACGTAGGCAACAGCCACCACCGGTCGACTTTGGGAGAGTGACACGATACATTGATAGCACTAAGACATCACTCGTGATGTCCTATGTCTCTCGATGTTAATGTCCCGGTGTCACATGCTTGTTTCTGCCCTTGAACGTCCCAATCTTGAAGATGCGCAACTCCTTGCCGAGGTCGAGCAGACGATCACTTCAGGTGTTGGCTCGTTACGCTTCAGCCGTGTTCTTGAGCAACGCTATCAGGAAGAAACCCGGCTACCGCGGCGCGAGTTCCTGACGGCGGTAGGGATTGGCGGCAGTCTGATCTACAACCTGTTCCTGATCAGTGACTGGTTGATACTGCGGGATGTGTTTTTCTATGTAGCCGTGGGCCGTCTGTGCCTGATGACGCCGATGTTTATCGCGCTATTGATACTGGCTCAACGCGTTACCACGCGCTGGGCGATGGAAACCATCGCTGCATTCGCCACGGTCGTGTGCTCGCTCATGCCATTGCTGGTCATGATTCACAGCGACAGCCCTTATCAGATCTTTTATCAACTCGGCATGCTGTTGATCATGGTCTACTGCACCATGATCCAGCAATTGCCGTTGCGTCATGCCGCTGTCGCCATGTCATGCATGCTGATCATCCAGTTGGTGACTACCTACATTGCCGACTTCGCCGACTTCGTGATCTGGCAGGCCAACGCCGTGTTGTTCGTCTCGACGGTAGCACTGCTGCTGATGGCCTCCTACTTTCTGGAGCGGGCAAGCCGCATGAGCTACCTGTTTGCGCTCCGCGGGCGCCTGCTTCAAGTGCAATTGATGGAGTTCGCGCGTACCGATGGGCTGACCCGGCTTTTCAATCGACACTACCAGGATGAAGTGATGACCTCCGTCTGGGAGCACGCTCGCAATACGCCGGCGAACGTGGCGATCATCCTGCTGGACATCGACCACTTCAAATCCTACAACGACAACTACGGGCACCCGCAAGGCGATACCTGCCTCAGATTGCTTTGTCAGAAAATCCAGCAAAGCGCGCATGAGCATGGCGCTGTGGCGTTCCGGTTCGGCGGCGAAGAGGTTCTGGTGCTGATGATCGGCGATGCCGTGCAGGCCAGAGAAGTGGCCGCGGCCCTGCAGAGCGCTGTTGCCGAGCTTAAATTGCCGCACCCGGTGCTGGGCGAAAACGCGCTGGTCACCATCAGCCTCGGCGTGGCGTGTGCGACAGCGCCCCTGACCAGCGCCGAGAACCTGATTGGTGCGGCTGACAATGCCCTCTACGCGGCCAAGCGCGCCGGACGTAATTGCGTGTGCTTTGCGTGAAATGAAACACCGCAGGATCCTGCTTTACGCCACGCCCCTGCCACTTTAATCTCGGCGCACACCCAGGCTGGGAGCCATCGCATGAGTATTCACATTGACGTCAACACCAACCCTACGGAAGAGGATCGTCTGGCGATTCTGGAACCACTGAAACGGTTCAACGCCGAGCAGGCGGGCGACGGCAAGTCCGGGAAAGTGGCGATGTTCATTCGCGATGATCAAACCCGGGAAGTCCTCGGCGGCCTGCACGCTCGTATTCTTTATGAGTGGCTGTTCATCGAGCTGCTGGTCGTGCCGGAACAAGCCCGTGGGCAAGGCATGGGCTCGCGTCTGATGCAGATGGCCGAGGATCTGGCGGTTGAAAAGGGCTGCACGGGAATCTGGCTGGACACCTTCGACTTCCAGGCCCCCGACTTCTATCGTCGCCACGGTTACACCGAGTTCGGCCAGATTGACGACTATCCGCCTGGCAACAAGCGCTTCTTTTTCCAGAAGCGCCTGCCGAACACAACGGCCTGATGCTTGCGTCAGACCTTGAACTTGCCTACCAGATTGTTGAAGGAAATGGCCAGACGCGACAGCTCCTGGCTTGAAGCACTGGTCTGGTGCGCACCTGCGGCGGTCTGGGTGGAAAGGTCCTGAATGTTGACCAGGTTGCGATCCACTTCGCGCGCAACGTGGGACTGCTCTTCGGAGGCCGTCGCAATCAACATGTTGCGGTCGTTGATCTCGGCGATGCTCTGCGCAATGCGCTCCAGCGACTGCCCCGTGGCCTGAGCCAGGGTTTGCGTGTTGCTGGCCAGCGTGCGGCTGTTGCCCATGGCCCGCACGGCTTGATCGGCACTGGCCTGGACACTGCCGATCATGGTTTCGATTTCGCCAGTGGATGCCTGGGTTCGAGCGGCCAGCGCCCGTACTTCGTCCGCTACCACAGCGAAGCCGCGCCCCTGCTCGCCTGCACGCGCAGCCTCGATGGCAGCGTTGAGGGCCAGCAGGTTGGTCTGCTCGGCGATCCCACGGATCACGTCCAGCACCTGCCCGATCTCACGAACGCGTCCGGCGAGTTCTTCGACCATCGTGGTCGAACTGCTGATCTCGGCACTGACGGTATTGATCGCATTCACGGCATCACGGGCCTGATCACGACCGGCAGCCGCGTCGGTGCTGGTCTGTCGGGACGCTTCCGACGTCGACATGGCGTTACGCGCGACCTCTTCGACCGCAGCGGTCATCTCGTTCACCGCCGTAGCGGCCTGCTGAATCTCATCGTTCTGACGGATCAGACCGCGACTGCTTTCTTCAGTCACCGCATTCAGCTCTTCAGCGGCCGAGGCCAACTGGTCGGCAGCGCTGGATATTTGCCCGATCGTGCTTTTCAGGTTGTCCTGCATATCGCTCAGGGCAACCAGCATCATGCCGGCTTCGTCGTGATATTGGCTGGTAATCGGCAGGGTCAGATCACCGCTGGCAATTCGCCGGGCATTGGTCACTGCCGTATTGATTGGCGTGCTGATGGCGCGACTTATGAACAGACCCATCACAAACGCGGCCAAGAATGACAAACCAATGCCGATGTACAGGTTTCGTTGCGCAGCGTCCTGTGTCTGGTCGGAAGCGACAGCGGCCTCCCCCGCCTGACGATTATTGGAGTTGACGATGGTGGTCAGCTGATCCATGACCTTCAGGTAACCGCTGCGTACATCACCGTCGATGATCGCTCTCGCACCCGCAATGTCACCGGACAGGGCAGTGCCTTTGGCCTGCTCGATGAGTGCCTGATAGCCAGGCCAGTCTCTGTCCATCTGATCACCGGCGGCGCGCTCGTCATCCTCAAGCGGCGTAGCCCGGTAGGTGGCGTAGCTTTTTTCAGCCTGAGTCCTGTTAACGGTCATGCTCGCGAGAATATCGTCCTTGACGCTTTGCGGGGCATTGCCTGCCATGGCGGCCAATAAACGATAAAGATCACGGTTCTGAGCAATGACCGAGGCCTTGACCTCGCCGGTTTTTGTAACCGACAGCAGGCTGTTGGTAAACACGTTATCCAGACTGACGGACAAGGCACTGATGCCGCGACTGCCTATTACGCCTACCCCTAGGGTGAAAAGCGCACATAACGCAAAAGACATGAAAAGCTTGGCCGACAGCCTCGCGTTGTAGAACCATTTCATAGCTGAAACCCTCATGAGCAAATATGGCACAACGCCATAAAAACTTTATGGAATTCAGATGCCTGTTGCATAGTCATGTATCGGCATTTTCAGCGCACTCTGCAGGCGGTTAACAAAGTCTTCATACGGACATGGTCGAGCGGGCCGCCTCGCATGCCTGCAATGTCCGGAAACACGCGCTCGCGTGGTGTAACAAGAACTTTCCAGGCCCGTTGCGTTACCATTCCCGCCTGTGTCCCGCCAGAGTCATGAGTCAGGATGTCTGCTTCTTCCATCGAACAACTCACTTCGTTACCGTCCATCCTTGCCGGCCCACTGTTGCGCCGTCAGGAAGCCGGCCGCCTGGTGTTGTGGCTGGCAGGGTCTCGTCCGTTGCGCCTGACAGTGCGCCTGCGCCATGCCGCTACCGATGCCCCCACGGCGGGCTTCAACGATTACGTACTCGACGACCGGCAATGCCAGGTCATCGCATTCGGGCGCCAGGCGTTCATTCACCTGATCGATCTGCAACTGGAAGCCGAACTGCCCCGCGACACCTGGATCGAGTACGACCTGCTGGTGGAAGGCGAAGGCGGCATCGCCGAGTGGGCGCCGCACCTGCTGTACGAGGGCAACCGCTACCCGAACTTCGTGGTGCGCAGCAGCATTGATCACCTTTTGCATGGCTCGTGCCGCAAGCCGCACCACAGCGCGGCCGAGGGTCTGCTGTGCGTGGACCGCCTGCTGGCCGACGTCAAGGAGCCGCTGCAACGCCCTGCGCTGTTGATGATGAGCGGCGATCAGATCTACGCCGACGATGTCGCCGGGCCGATGCTGCGCGCCATCCATGTGCTGATCGAGCGGCTGGGGTTGTTCGACGAGCGACTCGACGGTGCCATCGTCGATGACAGCCCTCGTCTCTATGCGCATCCGGCCAGCTATTACCAGCGTGCCGACCTGCTGCCGGCCCTGAAAAGCAACGACACGCTGCGCGAGCGTTTTTTTGGCGGCACCAGCAAGCCGGTATTCACCAGCAGCACAGCGGATAACCATCTGGTTACCCTGGCGGAAGTCATGGCGATGTACCTGCTGGTCTGGTCACCCACGCCCTGGACCCTGATCGAACCCGGCAGGCCGCGGCTGGAGGACGGGGAAGTCGAGCGCTACGCGAGGGAGCAGCAACTGGTCGAGGCATTTGCCGAGGGCCTGGGCGGCGTAGCGCGGGCGATGGCGCATCTGCCGTGCATGATGATTTTCGACGACCACGACATCACCGATGACTGGAACCTGTCGGCGAACTGGGAGCAAACGGCTTACGGCCACCCATTCTCCAAACGCATCATCGGTAACGCCCTGCTCGCCTATCTGCTTTGCCAGGGCTGGGGGAATAACCCGGATGCGCTCAACGGGCTGGTCAGGCAGGCTCACGCACTGAGCACCGAGGCCGTGTCGAACGACAACTGGCTGGACAGCCAGGCCCAGGACCAGCTGATTGATCAGCTGTTGAAGTTTCAGCAATGGCATTACGTGTTACCCACCAGCCCGGCACTGGTGGTACTGGATACCCGCACCCGGCGCTGGCGCAGCGAGTCGAACTTCAACCACCCGTCCGGCCTGCTCGACTGGGAAGCACTCAGTGAACTGCAACAGGAGCTGATCGACCATAAATCAGCGATTATCGTCTCACCTGCCCCCGTGTTCGGCGTCAAGTTGATCGAGGCCATACAACGGATATTCAGTTGGTGCGGCTATCCGTTGCTGGTCGATGCGGAAAACTGGATGGCGCACCGTGGCGCCGCCAACGTCATTCTGAACATCTTTCGCCATTCCAGAACACCGGGCAATTACGTGATCCTGTCGGGCGATGTGCATTACTCGTTCGTCTACGAAATCCTGATTCGCCAGCGCAGTGGCGGGCCTCATATCTGGCAAATCACCAGCAGTGGTATCAAGAATGAATTCCCCCGTCGTCTGCTGGACACTTTTGATCGGCTGAATCGCTGGTTATACTCTCCCCGCTCACCTCTTAACTGGTTCACCAAGCGCCGCCTGATGAAGGTTGTTCCGCGCACGCCCGAGCACAGCAAGGCCGGTGAACGCTTATGGAACTCGGCAGGTGTCGGGCAGGTACTGTTCAACGAACAGGGCCAGCCGACCCTGATCAACCAACTCAATGCCAACGGTGACCCGCCTACCTGTTTCGTCGAACCGGAAGAATACAGAGACCAGCGATCTGACCCAGAGCGTGGCTTTATGGAAAACAACCGGAAAACAAGGGAGAGTCACCGCTAAACTTATCGGCAATTGCCGGGTCGATAGTTGCTACCGGTCAGGTTGCGGCACACCCTGGCAAGCATTATTTCCTGGAGAGCGCCCCCGTGATAACCAATCAACGCATAGCCAGACTCAACGCATGGGGGGCGCATGGCTTCACCGCCACCGGCGTAGTCCTTGCGTTCCTGGCGACCATTGCCTTGTTCAACAATGAACCCAAAGCCTGCCTGTTGTGGCTGGGCGCGGCCCTGATCGTGGATGGAGTCGACGGCTCACTGGCTCGCAAGGTCAACACCACGTCGGTCCTGCCGCACTTCGATGGCTCGGTACTGGATCTGGTCATCGATTACCTGACCTACGTGTTCATCCCGGCACTGTTCATCTACCGCTATATACCGGTACCGGATTACACGCTGCTGCTGAGCGTCTCGGTCATTCTGGTTTCGTCGCTGTTCTGCTTCTGCAACGTCGACATGAAAAGCAAGGACAACTACTTTCAGGGCTTCCCAGCTGCCTGGAACGTCGTTGCACTGTGCCTCTACATTCTGTCACCTGCACCCTGGCTGACGTTCATCACCATCATCGCTCTTGCGCTGCTGACCCTGACCCGCATGAAGTTCCTGCACCCGTTCCGCGTGCGCCGCTTCATGCCGATCAATATCGCTGTGACCACCGTATGGTTGCTGTCCAGCGCACTGCTGATCATCAACCACCCGCACAATGGCCCGGTGGTCATGGGGCTGTGGCTGGCGATGTCGGCGTATTTCCTGGGGATTTGTATCTGGAGAACGTCGCTGGAGTGGCTGGGTCGGCTTAAAGCCTGACACTCAAGTCAGACCAAAAAGCTCGCTGAACGCATTGCGCGGTCAGCGAGTTTTTTTATGCGCGTCCTATTTGCTCTCGGCCTGCATCTCGGCAGCTGGCCGGACCTTGCCGAAGTGATGCGTTGTATAGCAGCAGAACCCCAGCCCGCCGAGGGCCAGCAGGCCGCCGACGATACCGACATTGGCAACCCCGAGATGGCTGCTGACCACACTGCCGAGCAGCGCGCCGCCGCCAATACCGATATTGAAGATGCCCGAGAACAGCGCCATCGCCACATCGGTTGCATCGGGTGCCAGCGACAGCACGCGCGCTTGCAGGGTCAGGCCGAAGCACATGATCGCCATGCCCCAGATAATGGTCAGCGTGCCGAGCGTCACGGCGTCACCGGAGAGGGGCAACAGCATCAGCAGGCAAACGGTCAGCGTACCAATGGCGGTGATCAACAGTCCGTTCGGGAAGCGGTCGCTGAACAGGCTGAAGATGATCGAGCCCATGATCCCGGCACCGCCAAAGACCAGCAGCAGGATCGTGGTCATTTCGCCGCTGAGTCGAGACACAGTCTGGGTGAACGGCTCGATATAGCTGTAGGCGGTGAAATGAGCGGTCACCACAATCGCCGTCAGCAGGTAGATAGCCATCAACCGTGGGCGCTTGAACAGGATCGGCAGGCTGCGCAACGAGCCGGAGTTCTGGCTGGGCAGCAAAGGCAGCGCGCGAGCCAACAGGAAGACTACCAGCGCAGCGATGCCCGCGATGCCCAGAAAGGTAGTCCGCCAGCCCAGTGCTTCACCCAGCACGCGGCCCAGCGGAATACCCAGCACCATCGCCAGCGACGTACCGGTCGCCAGCAGGCCCAGCGCCTGGACCTGCTTGCCAGGCGGCGCGATGCGCACGGCCAGCGACGCCGTGACCGACCAGAACACCGCATGTGCAAAGGCGATACCGACCCGACTCACCAGCAGGATCGCGAAGCTGGGGGAGATTGCCGAGAGCACGTGGCTGACCACAAACAGGCCGAACACGAACATCAGCAACTTGCGGCGCTCGATGTTGCGCGTCGCCAGCATCATCGGCAACGACATCAGCGACACGACCCAGGCATAGATCGTGAGCATCAACCCGACCTGGGCCGGGGTCATTTCGAAGCTCTGGCCGATGTTACTCAGCAGACCGATCGGCACGAACTCGGTGGTATTGAAAATGAAGGCCGCCAAGGCCAGCGCGAATACGCCAAGCCAGCTACCTGCCTGCTCGTTTGGAGGTGAAGTTATCAAGAATCACAACGCCCTGAAAATGTTCCGACCCGAAGGCCGATCGCCACGCGTGAACACGCACGCCTGACACCTGTATGGAAAACGGCGGCTCGCCCCACTGAAAAACCAACGCAAAAACGCTCCGCTCGACCTTCTGAATCGGGCGCAGTGTGCAAAGTGGATTATTGTGGATATGGGGAGTGAAGCCAGATGACACGAATTCTACGGATCGCCAGAGTGGATCACAACCCGTGCACTCATAACAGACTTTACAAATGACCGCCGGTCGTCAGCCGTCGAGGAAGCGCTGCCGGTCCTCAGGCGACGGCAACAGGCAGTGATCATAGCGCCCGAACAGGCGATATCGGTTGAGCGCGATACGGTTGTAGGCCCAGTCCCTTAGAAAGCGTGGAAAAATCCCCAGCACTTTCAGCAGCGGCCACGGCGCAGGCAACAGCCCCATGATGTGCAGAAAGGCATCCGAGCGTACGAACACCCGATTGTTGACGATGACCGCGATGGTATGAAAATCGTCGAGTGGTAGCCCGGCCCACTTCAGCAATGCCTGCCCTTGCTCCGACTGCACGGCGGCCAAGCGCAGACGCTGATGCGGATCATGGCGAATCAGAAACTTCACCACGCCATTGCACAGTTTGCAGACGCCATCAAACAGCACGACACATTCATCGGGTTTCAGATACGGGGCGGGGGTACTCGGCACGGTATTCACCTGTTCAGGAAAAACAGCCCTGGCGCGCCCGGAAACATGAACGCCCCGCCAGTCGAAGGACCAGCGAGGCGTTCAGGCTAAAGCCATTGCCCGACAGAATCAAACCTTGCGGACGAACTCCGACTTCAGCTTCATCGCGCCGATGCCGTCGATCTTGCAATCGATGTCGTGGTCGCCATCGACCAGGCGGATGTTCTTGACCTTGGTGCCGACCTTGACCACCAGCGAGGAGCCTTTGACTTTCAAGTCCTTGATCACCGTGACGGTGTCGCCGTCCTGCAGCACGTTGCCCGTTGAATCCTTGATGACTTTCACGTCGTCGGATGCATCGGCGCCAGCGGCGTCGGCAGACCATTCATGGGCGCATTCCGGGCAGATCAGCAGGCTGCCGTCTTCGTAGGTGTATTCGGAATTGCATTTCGGGCAGGACGGTAAGCTCACAATGGTTCTCGCATCGAGGAGGGTAAAACCATGCATTATAAAGGGCTTTTCCTGTTTCAGGTGGGAAGAGACTGATCTGTCGTCATAAACCTGCTTCAGTCATTGGACAGAAGCGAAGACCTGAACTAAAAAATACAGCACGCTCTGTCCTGCAACTCCTCTTCGACCTCTCCCTACACGACCCCTGCGCCTCGCGTTGGCGGTAGCTATTGCAGCGCACTTACCGTCTCTTGCCACTTACTGCACTGAGCACATCACATGGGCATGCCTCACAAACCGGCACTCGGCTATCGGCCCGAGATCGATGGTCTGCGCGCGCTCGCGGTCATCCCGGTCATTCTGTTCCACGCGGGCTTGCCGCTGTTCAGCGGCGGATTCGTGGGCGTCGATATCTTTTTCGTGATTTCCGGCTATCTGATCACGTCGATCATCATCGCGGAGAAGATCAAAGGGCGCTTCTCGCTGATCTACTTCTACGAACGACGCGCGCGGCGCATCCTGCCTGCGCTGTTCGTGATGATGCTGATCTGCCTGCCTGTCGCGTGGTTGACGCTCGATCCGTCTGACCTGAAATACTTCGCCAAGAGTCTGGTGGCGGTGCCGACCTTCTCATCCAACGTGCTGTTCTGGCTGGAAAGTGGCTATTTCGACGCCACGGCAGAACTCAAACCGTTGTTGCACACCTGGACGCTCGCGGTGGAGGAGCAGTATTACCTGTTCTTCCCGCTGCTCTTGATGCTGACCTGGTGCCTGGGCCGCAGGAGGCTGATTGGGCTGCTGATGGTCGTCGCCCTGGCCAGCCTGACGCTGGCGCAACAGGGCGTCCATCAAGACACCAGCAACGCGTTTTATCTGCTGCCGGCACGCGCCTGGGAATTGCTGGCGGGCTCATTCATAGCCTTCTACTTTGCCTGGCGACCGCGCAGCACCGGGGGTGCCAGCGTTATCGATCAGACGGCAGCGGCGTTGGGGATTTTGCTGATCGGTTATGCCGTGGTCGGTTTCGACAGCAGCACGCCCTTCCCCGGCCTTAATGCACTGGTACCCGTGCTGGGTGCGGTGTTGATCATCGTCTTCGCGCATGGCAAAACCTGGGTTGGAAGCGCGCTGAGTACACGTGTGCCGGTCGCGATCGGCATGCTCAGCTACAGCGCCTACCTGTGGCATCAGCCCGTCTTTGCCTTTGCTCGCCAATACAAGCTGAATGAACCGGGCCTGCTGCTCATGCTGGCGCTTGCCCTTGTGTCTCTGATGCTGGCCTGGTTGAGCTGGCGTTTCGTCGAGCAGCCGTTTCGCAAGGCGGGCACCTTCAATCGCCGTCAGATTTTCACCACGGCAGGCGCTGCCTCAACGCTGTTTATCGCGCTGGGGCTGGTCGGCTATGTGAATAACGGCTTTCCCCAGCGCTTCGCTGTCGACCCGGAGCTGCATCAGGCATTCGCCGATCCGTTGATACGCGACAAATGCGACCCGCCCTTGGCCGGCAAAGGCGGTAACGTCGATTTTTGCCTGTTCGGGCTCGCTGACAGTCAGGCAGTGCCGGATATGGCGCTGTTCGGCGACAGCCACTCCGAGGCGCTGTTATCCACGTTCGACGCCGCCGCTCGGGATCAGGGCAGAACCCTCGCGCATATCGGCCTGGGCGGCTGCCTGCCCTTGCTCGGCGTGGACGTGGCCAACGGCAACTATGCTGCGGGGGTCTGCGAAGCGCTGGCCGATCGGGAGTTCGAATACGTGAAACAGCAGCGGATCAAGAAGGTCGTGCTGGTGGCTCGCTGGACGCTGTATACCGGCGACGATTACAGCGAGAGGACGATGAGCAAATATTTCCTGACCTCACGCGCCGATCCGCAGAAAAGCCGGGAAACCTCGCGCAGGGTATTCAGCCAGGCGCTTGAACACACGATCGAGGCCTACCGCAGTATCGGCGCCGAGCTGTTCATCGTTGCGCAGGTACCGCAGCAAATGATCAACCCTGAAAGTCTTTATTACCGCCTGGCGCGGGATACTTCGGACAGCGATGCGCAGGCATTACAGCGGGTCAGCGAACTGTCGGTGCCGGTCGAAAAACACGACCTGTTGCAGCGTTTCACCCGCCAGCTGTTCCTGCGCGCCAGCCAATCGCAACACATCAGCCTGATCACGCTGGATGACGCCTTCTGCAAGGACAGGCAATGCCTGATCGGCGACCTGCATTCGTACTACAAGGATTTCAACCACCTCAACGCCCGGGGTGCAGGGCTGCTTGCCGGCCAGATCAGCCATATTCTTGAGCAGTGACAGGGTTTTATCAGGCGGCATTGTCTGTAATGCTGATGCCTGACCAGACGCCCGAGGACCACCGCATGACCGCCGCCAGCTTTACCCCCTTCGAGGATCTGGCCAACCTGCTGATACCCCACACTCACGCAGAGAAAATCGACGGCTCGCACGATGTCTCGCACTTGCTGCGTGTGTGGAAAAACGTCTGCGCCATTCGTGACCGTGAAGGCGGCGATGCCCGCGTCCTGATTGCGGCGACACTGCTGCACGACTGCGTTTCAGTCGAGAAAGACTCGCCGTTTCGCGCCGGCGCATCACGACTGGCGGCAGCGCGGGCCAGCGAATTGTTGACCGAGATGGGTTGGGATGAACAGAGCATCGCCTCCGTCGCCCACGCCATCGAAGCGCACAGTTTCTCGGCGGCGATCACGCCCTTGACCCTCGAGGCGAGAATACTGCAGGACGCCGACCGTCTGGACTCGCTGGGCATGATTGGTGTGGCACGCACCTTCTACGTATCAGGGCGGCTCGGCAAAGGGCTCTACGACCCGAATGACCCGCATGCCAGCCGGCGTCCCTATGACGACCTGAATTTCGCCGTCGACCACTTCCACACCAAGCTGCTGCACCTGGCTGACGGTTTTCAGACCGATACCGGCGCACAGATGGCGAAAGTCCGGCACCACCGGGTCAAACGCTTTCTGGACGAACTGATGGAGGAAGTTGCACTTCCTCAGCCTTGATTCGTCAGTCACACGGCAACCCTTCAAGAGATGTCATAAAGACATCACACAATTGCCCTATAAACGGCTCTCCGAGAAGGTCCGTGTGTTTATAGGGGTTGTGTGCCGTGAAAAGATTTATGCCTCGTTTCCTACGTCGGCAAGCCACAACGACAACACTCTTGCGCCGCTTCAAAATCACGCTGCGCCTGGTGATCTGCTTCGCTATCACCTCCCTCTTGATGGTCGCGCTTGGCGCATTCTGCCTGTTGCAGATGCAAGCTATCCGCACCCAGGGCGAGGCGGTCGAGAGCGGCGCCCTGCCCAGTATCGCCACTGCAGATGCCATCGCCATCGGCCTGGTCAAACTGCGCAGCGAAACCACCCGTCTGATCGCCAACGCCGACGATCCGGGTGCCGTCATCAACAGCAAGATCAATGTCGAACAACTCAGGAATGAGGTAGAGAAAGGCTTCTCTGAATACCTCGCACGCGTTCAGTCGGGCACAGAGCATGACTCGATTGTCGCGTTGCAGGATGCCTACAAGGCCTTCATGCCCGGCTTGCAGGATCAGATCGCGCTGATCGAGCAGAACAAGCTGGACGAGGCCAGGATGCTGGCCAACACCATGCTCTCGCTGCAAGGCGACCTGATGGACATGCAAGTGCAGCTGTTGCGCGAACTGAACAAGCAGAGTGCGGCCACCGCTGTAGAGGCCGCAAGCGCCAGCTACGAGCAAACGCGGATCATCGCGCTGAGCGCCATCGGCCTGGTTCTGGCACTGACCCTGTTGCTGGCCTGGCGCCTGAGCGTCAGTATCATCCACCCGGTGCGGCAGGCTTTACACATCGCCAGCACCATTGCCGATGGTGACCTGAGCGAACACCCGATACCGGACGGCAAGGACGAGACCGCGCAATTGCTGATCACCCTGGGGCGCATGCGCACCAACCTGCACAGCACGATCGACCAGATCTACGCGGCGGCGGCACAGTTGTCGCAATCGGTTCAGGAAATGGGCAGCATCGCCGAAGCCAGTGCGCTCAATCTGCAGCTGCAGAACACTGAAATCGAGCAGGCTGCTGTCGCAGTCAATCAGATGAGTCAGGCGGCCATCGAAGTGGCAGGCAACGCCAGCAATACCGTGACCGAATCAGAGGCGTCGACCCAGGCGGCAGCACAAGGGCAGGAAAAGCTGTCGGCAACCATTCTTTCGATCAAGGAACTGACCAGGAATGTGCTGGATTCGTCGCATCAGGCTGAAGGGCTGGCCGAACGTACCCAGAGCATCAGCAGCATCCTCGATGTGATTCGTGCAATTGCCAATCAGACCAATCTGCTGGCCCTGAACGCAGCTATCGAGGCTGCACGGGCAGGCGAAGCCGGGCGCGGCTTTGCCGTGGTGGCCGATGAGGTCCGCTCACTGGCGCAGCGCACCAGTGCCTCCACCGCGGAAATCGAGGGGCTGATCAGCGGCGTGCAGCAAAGCACCCAGCAAACCGCCAGCTCGCTGCGCCACACGGCGACGCAGGCCAACCTGACGATGGAACAGGCCGCCTCGACCGGCGAAGCCT
>Ga0182228_1000041_pt1 | contig 31267 bp, 22 predicted proteins | sample G6R1MG_19_FD_128385 | JGI IMG/M metagenome (GOLD analysis project Ga0182228, IMG submission 128385) | Miscanthus phyllosphere microbial communities from Michigan, USA - G6R3_MAIN_07NOV2016_LD1 MG | ecosystem: Host-associated > Plants > Phyllosphere > Phylloplane/Leaf | place: USA: Michigan... | reverse complement strand
CCACGATGTTGATGTGGTAGCCATTCCAGTTGATCGCGGTGTTCTTCGCGAGAATGGTAATACCGCGCTCTTTTTCCTGGTCGTTGGAGTCCATCACGCGCTCGTCGTTGAGCTCGTTGCGCTCAAGGGTGCCGGACTGGCGCAGGAGTTTGTCTACCAGGGTGGTCTTACCATGGTCAACGTGGGCGATGATGGCGATGTTGCGTAGATTTTCGATCACTTGTGTATCTCGATCAGAGGATTCGGTCTGCTGACTGTTTAAAGGCAGCGATTAACTATTTCGAGTCGGCAAAAGCCGTTACGGCATGACGACTGGTGTCGGGGGGCCGGTGACGCAAGCCACAGGCAAACAGCCCCGGGCACTTAGCTCGGTCGATATACGCGCACATTGGCATGTCCCTCACTGAGCAAATGGTGGGCATGCAGGCGACTCATGACGCCTTTGTCGCAATACAGCAGGTACTGGCGCGTGTCATCCAGTGCCTTGAAACGGCTGTTCAATGCGTAGAACGGCAACGTCTGTATCTCCACGCCAGGCACCTGCAACGGCTGGTCTTCCTGGGCATCCGGGTGACGGATGTCGAGGATCACCTGACCGGCCAGCGCCTGGCTGACTTCTTCTATATCGACATTGCGGCTCAGATCGTCGATGACCCGATCGATCGAAACCAGCTTCGCGCGTTCGAGCGCCTGCTCGAGAATCGCCATGTCGAACTGTTTTTCTTCGTACTCAACGCGATTTCGCTTGGCGTTGGTCTTGGGGTTGACCGAAATCACCCCGCAATATTCAGGCATGTGCCGGGCGAAATCAGCAGTACCGATTTCAGTCGCCAGGTCCACGATGTCCTGCTTGTGGGTGGCAACCAGCGGCCGCAGGACCAGCTTGTCGGTCGCCGCGTCAATCAGCGACAGGTTGGGCAGCGTCTGGCTGGCAACCTGGGAAATCGCTTCGCCGGTCACCAGCACATCGATTTCAAGACGATCGGCCACGGCGGATGCAGCGCGTAACATCATACGCTTCAAAACTACACCCATATGACTGTTATCGACTTTCTGCAGAATTTCTCCGAGAACTTCCTCGAACGGTACGCTGACGAACAGCACGCGCTGAGAACTGCCGTACTTCTTCCAGATGAAGTGCGCGACTTCCATCACGCCCAGTTCATGGGCTCTTCCGCCCAGATTGAAGAAGCAGAAGTGCGCCATCAGCCCGCGGCGCATGATCTGGTAGGCCGCAACGGTCGAATCGAACCCGCCGGACATCAATACCAGGGTCTGCTCCAGCGCGCCCAGCGGGTAACCGCCCATGCCCTGATGTTGGTCATGAACGACAAACAACCGTTGGTCGCGAATTTCCATGCGCACCACCAGATCGGGCTTTTTCAGCTCGATTCCGGCCGCGCCGCACTGCATGCGCAACTTGCTGCCGACGTATTTCTCGACGTCCATGGAGCTGAAGTCGTGTCGGCCGGCGCGCTTGCAGCGCACTGAAAACATCTTGCCAGGCAACAGGTCGGCGTAGTGCAGTTTGCACTTCGCAACCACGTCATCCAGATCGCCCAGCGGGTACTCGGCGACCTGCAGAAAGTTGGCGATGCCTGGCATGCAGCTCAGCCGCTCCCTGATGCCCTGCAGCACTTTGGGGTCGGTCAGCCGGGTTTCGACCTCAAGGTTGTCCCATACGCCACCCACGACAATGTCCGCGTCCAGTTCACGGAGCACGGTACGAATGTTCTTGCCCAGTTGCCGGATGAACTTCTTGCGCACCGGCGGGCTTTTGATGGTGATTTCTGGGAAAACTTTAACGATTAGTTTCATGGAAACGGAGCGTGAGGTGCCGACCAAAAAAGGGGGGCGCGGATTATAGCGGAAATTGCTCAAGGTTTAACCAGTTATCGTACACGCAATCACTGATGCACCAAAAAGAGTCGACGCACCAAATTGCAGCGCCATAAAGGTGCGTGTTTTTCCTGCGCGGTGCGTTTTCGCCCCCTGAAAACCAGCGTTTGAGGCAAAAAACCCAACACGGGGCACTGGCATGCAAATTGCTCCCTTGTGAGGCAGGTTGCCTTGGCAGAGTATTTGCGCCGGCATCACCCAAATTCAAGGGACCACAACTCTATCAAGTCGGTCTCTAGCCACCCGGAGGACACCATGTCGAAGTCGGTTCAACTCATCAAAGATCATGACGTTAAATGGATTGATCTGCGCTTCACAGACACCAAGGGCAAGCAGCAGCACGTCACCATGCCTGCGCGCGATGCACTGGAAGACGATTTCTTCGAAGTCGGCAAAATGTTCGACGGTTCCTCCATCGCTGGCTGGAAAGGCATCGAAGCGTCCGACATGATTCTCCTGCCGGATGACGAAACCGCCCTGCTCGACCCGTTCACCGAAGAGCCAACCCTGGTTCTGGTGTGCGACGTCATCGAACCTTCGACCATGCAAGGCTACGACCGCGACCCGCGCGCCATTGCCCACCGTGCCGAGGAATACCTGAAGTCCACCGGTATCGGCGACACCGTATTCGTAGGTCCGGAGCCAGAGTTCTTCATCTTCGACGAAGTGAAGTTCAAGTCCGACATCTCCGGTTCCATGTTCAAGATCTTCTCCGAACAGGCTTCCTGGATGACCGACGGCGACGTCGATGGCGGCAACAAGGGCCACCGTCCGGGCGTCAAAGGTGGTTACTTCCCGCTGCCACCGGTCGACCACGACCACGAAATCCGCACCGCAATGTGCAACGCTCTGGAAGAAATGGGCCAGGTCGTGGAAGTTCACCACCACGAAGTGGCAACTGCCGGCCAGAACGAAATCGGCGTGAAATTCAACACGCTGGTCAAGAAGGCTGACGAAGTTCAGACCCTCAAGTACTGCATACACAACGTTGCCGACGCTTACGGCCGTACCGCTACTTTCATGCCCAAGCCACTGTACGGTGACAACGGTTCGGGTATGCACGTACACATGTCCATATCCAAGGATGGCAAGAACACCTTCGCAGGCGAAGGCTATGCCGGTCTGTCCGATACCGCCCTGTACTTCATCGGCGGCATCATCAAGCACGGTAAGGCTCTGAACGGCTTCACCAACCCGTCGACCAACTCCTACAAGCGTCTGGTCCCGGGCTTCGAAGCACCGGTCATGCTGGCCTACTCGGCCCGTAACCGTTCCGCGTCGATCCGTATTCCTTACGTCTCCAGCCCGCGCGGCCGTCGTATCGAAGCACGCTTCCCGGATCCAGCGGCCAACCCGTACCTGGCATTCGCTGCCCTGTTGATGGCTGGCCTGGACGGCATCCAGAACAAGATCCACCCTGGCGACGCAGCTGACAAAAACCTGTATGACCTGCCGCCTGAAGAGGCCAAAGAGATCCCACAAGTTTGCGGCAGCCTGAAAGAAGCCCTGGAAGAACTGGACAAGGGCCGCGCGTTCCTGACCAAGGGCGGCGTTTTCAGCGACGACTTCATCGATGCCTACATCGAGCTGAAAAGCGAAGAAGAAATCAAGGTTCGCACCTTCGTACACCCACTGGAATACGAGCTGTACTACAGCTGCTGATCCAGCCACGCCAGCGTTGATGGCGTAACAGGAGACCTCCTTCGGGAGGTCTTTTTTTGCCCGGAGTTTACCGCGTGAACTTTTGTTCACCCCGCAACGCTGGCTCTGCACGGTCGCCTGGAGTTAAATCTGCATCTCCCCACCGAACCGAGATGGAACTGCCATGCGCCTTATCCTGGCCACTTCCCTGCTGACAATGACGTTCATGTCTACCTGTTTCGCCTTCACTGCCGAGCAGAAGCCTTCTGCACTTGAACCTCTGCTGCAAGCGATCAGCGAGCGCCTGACCATCGCCGATCAAGTTGCCCTGAGCAAGTGGGACAGCGGCAAGGCGGTCGAGGACCCGCCGCGCGAACAGCAAGTGATCAACGCCGCACAGGCCCGCGCTGCCGAGTTCAAGCTCAACCCCGATGATGTTCAACGTCTGTTCCGCGCCCAGATCGAAGCCAATAAACAGGTGCAGAACGCCATGCTCGCCCAGTGGCACGCGGCAGGCAAAGCGCCCGACACAGTCAGGCTCAGCCTGGTCGATGACATCCGTCCTAAGCTGGATCGCCTGCAGACCCAACTGCTCCAGGCCTACGCGGACTTCCAGCCACTGCGCAAGGCGGAAACTTGCCAGATGCAACTGGATGCGGCGCTGAAGCGTTATCAGACCGACCCGATTCACGATCAGGCGCTGGTACTGGCCACTGCCGACCTTTGCCCTGCGAAACTCTGACACATCAGGCAGATAGCGCAGCATAGGGCGATGTGTTCTATGCTGACGGCCAATCTTGCCCTGCTGTCGAGAGTCTCATGCGTCAAAGTCTGATTTGCCTGCTGCTGTTGATCAGCCTGCCCGCGCTGGCGCAGATCTATAAGTACACCGATGCGAACGGTAACACCGCGTTCAGCAACCAGCCGCCCAACGGGGCCAAGACCGAAGTGGTCGAGTTGCCGCCACTCAACAGCATAGAAACGCAGACGCCTTCCAGACCGGTCGTCAACAGTGCGCCGCAACCAGCCCCTGTCGCACCACCCTCGCAGCCGCAAACGGCCTATGACGTACTGGAACTCACCGACCTGCCCACCGACGAAGCGTTACGCGCCAACAATGGCACGTTCATCATCGGCGTGAAGATCCAGCCGCGTCTGCAACCGACTCACAGCCTGCAACTGCTGCTGGACGGCAACCTGTACGGGCAGCCCTCCAACCTGCCGCGCTTTCAAGTGGTCAACGTAGATCGCGGCGAACACAGCTTCGCGGTGGTCGTGAAAGACGGCGAGCGGATCATTCAGCAGAGTGAAACCATCACCCTGACCGTACAGCGCGTACACCTCGGCAAGCCATGAGCAGACACACGATGCGCCGTCTGCTGACCTGCCTGTTGCTGCTGTTAACGCTGCCCGCAGCGGCCGACGTCTATACCTATATCGACGCGCAGGGTAATCGGGTGTTTACCGACCAGCCGCGCAAGAACGCCACCCGCGTCGACATCGCGCCCAGCAATAACATGACCGGCACGCCGCCGACCCGGACCTTGAAGGCCCACCCTGCCAAACCTGCAATAAAGCCGATGTTTCATTATCAATTGCTGAGAATTCTGGTGCCCGAACCGGACGCAACCCTGGTCAATCCCAGTGGCGACCTGATCGTTACCGTCACCAGCGAACCGGTGTTACAGGAGGGGCACAGCTATCGATTGCTACTGGATGGTGTTGCCGTCGGCCAGGCCGGCCGCAGCCCGGTGTTCCCGTTGAGCAATGTCGATCGTGGCACGCATCAACTGTCGGTAGAGATTTTCGACGAACTTGGCCGTGTGCTGGAAAAAACACCGAACCAGCCCTTTCACGTGCAGCGCATTTCCCTGGCGCAAAAGCGCGCGACTCACCCCTGCAAGGAGGATGACTACGGTGTGCGGCCGGAGTGTCCGCTCAAGGACAAGCCCGAGCCCAAAAGCAGCATCCTGCCCTTCTTCTGATCTCGCCAAAACGCCAGCACCTTTTTGGTGCGCTCAATGACTGCCTGCGCAACAATACAGCCCAATCTGGTTCAGGAAGCCCGGCCAGGTAGCGCCGTATGCGGGCACGCTTTGCAAAAACGGCCCGACTTTGCAGATAAAACGCTTCTTTTCGGAGCCTTGGTTTGTTTTTTGCAACTTCACTGATACAGCACCGTATTGGTGGCTTTGCTCCTGCTGGCGCAGACCAGCCAGCACCAGCATGGCGCGACTGCAATGTGCCAAAAGAGGTCAACACGATTCATGACTATCAGCGATGCGCTGCACAGACTGTTACTGGATAACCTGACCACTGCCACCATTCTGCTCAACGCCGACCTGCGACTTGAGTACATGAACCCGGCAGCGGAAATGCTGCTGGCCATCAGCGGGCAGCGTAGCCATGGGCAATTCATCAGCGAGCTGTTCACCGAGTCGGCCGAAGCATTGAGTTCCCTGCGTCAGGCAGTCGAACAGGCTCATCCTTTCACCAAGCGCGAAGCGATGCTCACTGCACTGACCGGTCAGACCCTGACTGTCGACTATGCGGTGACGCCTATCCTCAGCAAGGGCGATACCCTGCTGTTGCTTGAAGTACACCCGCGTGACCGGTTGTTGCGCATTACCAAGGAAGAGGCCCAGCTGTCCAAGCAGGAAACCACCAAGATGCTGGTGCGTGGCCTGGCTCACGAGATCAAGAATCCGCTGGGCGGCATTCGCGGGGCCGCACAATTGCTGGCCCGCGAGCTGCCTGAAGAAAGCCTCAAGGACTACACCAACGTCATTATCGAAGAGGCCGACCGCCTGCGTAATCTGGTCGACCGCATGCTCGGCTCCAACAAGCTGCCATCGCTGGCCATGACCAATGTGCATGAAGTGCTGGAGCGTGTGTGCAGCCTGGTCGAGGCCGAAAGCCAGGGCTGCATCACCTTGGTGCGCGACTATGACCCGAGCATTCCCGACGTGTTGATCGACCGCGAGCAAATGATCCAGGCCGTGCTCAATATCGTGCGCAATGCCATGCAGGCCATCAGCGGCCAGAACGAATTGCGCCTTGGCCGGATCACCCTGCGCACCCGCGCCATGCGCCAGTTCACCATCGGCCACGTTCGCCATCGACTGGTCAGCAAGATCGAAATCATCGACAACGGCCCCGGTATTCCGGCCGAACTTCAGGAAACCATTTTCTACCCCATGGTCAGTGGCCGCCCGGACGGTACGGGATTAGGTCTTGCCATTACCCAGAACATCATCAGCCAGCACCAGGGTCTGATCGAGTGTGACAGCCATCCCGGCCACACCACATTCTCGATCTTCCTGCCGCTGGAACAAGGAGCAGCTTCGACATGAGCCGTAGTGAAACTGTCTGGATCGTAGACGACGATCGTTCTATCCGCTGGGTACTGGAAAAGGCCTTGCAACAGGAAGGCATGACCACGCAAAGCTTCGACAGCGCCGACGGGGTGATGAGCCGTCTGGCCCGTCAGCAACCCGACGTGATCATTTCCGACATCCGCATGCCGGGTGCCAGTGGCCTGGACCTGCTGGCGCGGATTCGCGAGCAGCATCCGCGTCTGCCGGTGATCATCATGACCGCCCATTCAGATCTGGACAGCGCCGTGGCGTCTTATCAGGGTGGTGCGTTCGAGTACCTGCCCAAGCCATTCGACGTCGATGAAGCCGTCTCGTTGGTCAAGCGCGCCAATCAGCACGCTCAGGAACAACAGGGCCTGGACGTTGCACCGACACTGACCCGCACCCCTGAAATCATTGGCGAAGCGCCAGCGATGCAGGAAGTGTTTCGCGCCATCGGCCGTCTGAGTCACTCCAACATCACGGTGTTGATCAACGGTGAGTCGGGAACCGGCAAGGAATTGGTCGCTCATGCATTGCATCGCCACAGCCCGCGTTCGGCCTCGCCGTTCATTGCGCTGAACATGGCGGCGATCCCCAAGGACCTGATGGAGTCCGAACTGTTCGGGCATGAAAAAGGCGCGTTCACCGGCGCGGCCAACCTACGTCGTGGACGCTTCGAACAGGCCGACGGCGGCACGCTGTTTCTCGATGAAATCGGTGACATGCCGGCCGACACCCAGACCCGTCTGTTGCGTGTACTGGCCGATGGCGAGTTCTACCGGGTAGGCGGGCACACGCCGGTCAAGGTCGACGTGCGCATCATTGCCGCGACACACCAGAACCTGGAAACCCTGGTACAGGCCGGCAAGTTCCGCGAGGACTTGTTCCACCGCCTGAACGTGATCCGTATCCACATTCCGCGCATGTCGGACCGTCGTGAAGACATCCCGACCCTGGCCAAGCACTTCCTCAGCCGCGCGGCTCAGGAACTGGCGGTCGAACCCAAGCTGCTCAAGGCCGAGACCGAGGAATACCTCAAGCATCTGCCGTGGCCTGGCAACGTGCGTCAGCTGGAAAACACCTGCCGCTGGATCACGGTCATGGCGTCGGGTCGTGAAGTGCACATCAGCGACCTGCCACCGGAACTGCTGAGCCTGCCGCAGGACGCTGCGCCGGTCACCAACTGGGAACAGGCGCTGCGCCAGTGGGCCGATCAGGCCTTGTCTCGTGGTCAGTCCAGCCTGCTGGACAGCGCCGTGCCGACCTTCGAGCGGATCATGATCGAAACCGCCCTCAAGCACACCGCCGGTCGCCGCCGCGACGCCGCCGTACTGCTGGGCTGGGGCCGCAACACCCTGACCCGCAAGATCAAGGAACTGGGCATGAAGATCGATGGCGGGGATGACGACGAGGCCGATGAGGGCTGAGTGGTTATATGATGGTCATTAGTGCCAATGCTCCGCATTGGCATGCATTTCGAAACACTCTGCGCCGCGCCTACTATTCAAGGCAGGACGCAGAGCGTCCAGAACTGCATTCCCACGCGGAGCGTGGGAACGATAGTCATCTCAGGAATTGCGTGTAACGCGCAGCTCAGCTCAGCACCGCATCACTCAGCCAGTGATGGTTTTTCCCACAGGTTGATTCCGCCTTCCACCGCAAAGCTGTCGATCTCGGTCAGTTCTTCGGGACTGAACGCGAGGTTCTTCAGCGCGCCGACGTTCTCGACAATCTGCTCCGGACGGCTCGCACCGATCAACGCGGAGGTCACGCGCGGATCGCGCAGCGTCCAGGCCAGGGCCATTTGTGCCAGGCTCTGACCGCGACGCTGGGCGATTTCGTTGAGCGCACGCACGTGGGCGATGTTCTGCTCGGACAGGTGCGAAGCCTGCAGCGAGCCGCCACCCGGACGATTGACCCGCGCATCCTTGGGCACGCCGTTCAGGTATTTGTCCGACAGCAGCCCCTGGGCCAACGCGGTAAAGGCGATCACGCCCGCGCCCAGCTCTTCGGTCGCGTCGAGCAAGTCTTTCTCGACCCAGCGATTGAGCAGGTTGTAGGCCGGCTGGTGGATCAGCAACGGCACTTTCCACTCTTTGAGCAACGCCGCGATCTCACGGGTCTTGGCCCCGGAATAGGATGAGATACCGATATACAGCGCCTTGCCCTGCTGAACCGCGGTGGCCAGCGCGCTGGCGGTTTCTTCCAGCGGAGTGTCCGGGTCGAAACGGTGGGAATAGAAGATGTCGACGTAATCGAGCCCCATGCGCTGCAGGCTCTGGTCGAGGCTGGCGAGCACGTATTTACGTGAACCACCGCCCTGTCCGTATGGGCCCGGCCACATGTCCCAGCCAGCCTTGCTGGAGATGATCAGTTCATCACGGTAGTGCTTGAAGTCTTCGCGCAGCAGACGGCCGAAGTTGATCTCGGCGCTGCCGTACGGCGGGCCATAGTTGTTGGCCAGGTCGAAATGGTTGATGCCCAGATCGAACGCCGTGCGCAGCATGGCGCGCTGGGTGTCGATCGGCGTGCTGTCACCGAAGTTGTGCCACAAGCCCAAAGACAGTGCCGGAAGCACCAGCCCGCTGCGGCCGGTACGGCGATAAGGCATGTCTTCGTAACGATTTTCGGCAGCGATGTAGGTCATTGAATCCTCTCTTGTCTGGGGGATATTCGAGGCGTCTTGATTGCGTTTGCGAACAGGCGACGCCTGTTCGCAACGCCGGAATCATGGCTTTTGCCAGACAACCTGCTGAATGTCGACCCGCTTAGGTATCAAGTGGTTGTCGTAAAACAGATCAGCGGTCGCCTGCTGCGCACTTACGATCTCCGGCGTGATCGGCAGGCTGGGTGATACAGGCCGATGGTCAAGATACTGAGTCATGACCGCTTCGGACAAGCCCATGCTGCGCGCCAGTATCTGAATACTCTCGGAACGCTGCGAGCGCGACAGCCCATCGGCAACTGTCAGTTCGTCGAGGACCTGCTGCACGAGCGCTGCATTTTCCTCGGCAAACGCCCGCCGTGCGGTATAGAACGGCCCGGACAATCCAAGCCCCTCGCCGTTGGCCAGCAGGCGAGTGTGGCCTTCGCTCATAGCGATTGAGTAGTAAGGGTCCCAGATCGCCCAGGCATCGACACTGCCGTTTTCAAAGGCAGCGCGGGCATCGGCAGGGGTCAGATAGATTGGCTGAATATCCTTGAAGGTCAGGCCTGCTTTGTTGAGCAAACGCAGCACCACGTTATGCGAGCTGGAGCCTTTCTGAAGCGCGACCTTGCGGCCTTTCAATTCTGCGACGCTATGCACCGGGCTTTCGTTGCGCACCAACAGGGTTTCCACCTGCGGCTTGGGTGGCTCGGCACCAATGTAGACCAGGTCGGCACCTGCGACCTGGGCGAAAATCGGCGGAATGTCGCCGGTGGAGGCGATGTCCAGGCTGCCAATGTTCAGCGCCTCCAGCATCTGCGGCCCGGCCGGAAACTCGATCCATTTGATTTGTTTCTCGGGAAAACGCTTTTCCAGCAAGCCGTGTTCCTTGGCCAGCACCAGCGTGACAGAGCCCTTCTGGTAGCCGATGCGGAGGGTGTCGGGCTCGACGGCAGCAGCTGTCCCGAACAGGCCACTGAAAGCCAGAATGGCGGCGATAAACGTGAATGGTTTCATGGGTGATCCCTTAATTCTGTATAAAAATCTGCCTCTGATTCTGGCCGAAGGCCGCTTTCTGCGCTCATCAGGACTTGCATGCGGCAACGATCAAAATCTGTAAGCAGGCCGTTGCAAGCCCAGGTTTTCACGCAAGGTCGTGCCCTCATACTCGGTACGAAACAGCCCGCGCCGCTGCAACTCCGGCACCAGCAACTGCGCGACATCTTCCAGACCACCCGGCAGATGCGGCACCAGCACATTGAAGCCATCCGCCGCGCCTTGCTCGAACCAGCGTTGCAACTCATCGGCAATCTGCTCAGGCGTACCGATCAGGCTGTAGTGCCCTCGCCCGCCGGCAATCCGCCGCCCCAGTTGCGCCAGGGTCAGGTTTTCCTGATCGGCCAGTTCGGTGAGCAGTTTCTGCCGGCTGCGCTGGCCGCTGTCGGTCAGTGGCAGCTCTGGCAACGGGCCATCCAGCGGGTAACCCGACAGGTCGAAATTGCCCAGCATGCGGCCCAGCAGATCGACCCCGACCTGAGGCTCGACCAGCGCCTGAAACGACTCGAATTTAGCTTTCGCGAAGGCTTCGGTTTCGGCCACGACGATGAACACGCCGGGCATGATTTTCAGCGAATCGACGTCACGCCCGTAAGCACTCAGACGGCCTTTGATGTCCGCATAAAATGCCTGGGCGCCGGCCAGCGAGGTCTGCGCGGTGAACACCACTTCCGCCGTCTGCGCCGCCAGGTCACGCCCGACTTCCGAGGAACCGGCCTGCACCACCACCGGTTGTCCTTGCGGCGAACGTGCCACGTTCAGCGGGCCTTTGACGCTGAAGTGCTCGCCCTGATGATCGAGCACATGCAGCCTGGCCGGGTTGTAATACTCGCCGCTGGCCTTGTCGCGGGTGAAGGCATCGTCTGCCCAGCTGTCCCAAAGGCCGGTCACCACCTGATGAAACTCTCGTGCGCGGCTATAGCGCTCGGCATGCCCCACATGCTCGGCGCGACCGAAGTTCTGCGCTTCGGCGGCGGCATCCGAGGTCACCAGATTCCAGCCCGCTCGCCCACCGGAGAGATGATCCAGCGAGGCGAACTTGCGGGCTACGTGATACGGCTCGTTATAGGTGGTGGTTGCCGTCGCGATCAGACCGATATGCTCAGTCACCGCACTGAGTGCCGAGAGCAGGGTCAGCGGTTCGAAATGATCGGAGCGTGCCATGCGGCTGGCGATATCACCGGTCGCGGCAGCCACGCTGTCGGCGACGAACAGTGCATCGAATTTTGCCGCCTCCGCAACCCTGGCCACGTGCCGGTAATGCTTGAAATCCAGCCCTGCATCCGCAGGCACATCCGGGTGCCGCCAGGCAGCGACATGATGCCCGGTGGCCATCAGGAAAGCGCCCAGCTTCATCTGTCGAGCAGTCGTGCTCATACCTCACTCCTTACGTGTTGCCTGGGGTCTCGGCTCAAAAATCCTTGCGTAACTGCACACCGAAATAACGTTCATCATCACGCGGCACGGATCGGTAAACGTAGTTGCCCCCGGTCGCCAGCATTGGCGAATAGGACTTGTCAGCCAGGTTCTTGCCCAGCAATGCCACACGCCAGCCACTGTTGTAATCAGCCAGTGCCACGCTGGCGTTCCAGATGCCGTAAGCGCCCTGTTTGGTGTCCGGGTTCTGGCTGATGTCGTACTGCACTTCGCTCTGCCAGCTGTAATCGGTACCCAGTTCGATATCCAGGCCGTTGTCCAGCGGGAGGGTGTAGTCGGCGCGCACGTAGCTTTTCCAGTCCGGGCTGTACGGCAGGGTTTTGCCGTCGACGTTGCAGGACGCCGCCGCACCGGCCGGGCAGGCAAAGCTGTCGATGCGTGCTCTGGTGTAGGACAGCGCGCCGGAGAGTTTCAGGTTTCGCGTGGCTTGCAGGGCGTAATCCAGCTCGACGCCTTCGGTGCTGACACTGCCGGCGTTGATCAGGCGCGTCACGACCTGTCCGGCAACACTGTCGAAGAAGTTCGCCTGATAGTTGTCGTATTCGCTGTGGAACACCGCCAGGTTGGTGGTCAGGCGATTATTCCAGGTGGTGGCCTTGAGGCCGACCTCCCAGGTGTTCGAGGTTTCCGGCTTGAGGGCCTCGGTGTCACGCGGCTGCATGTTGAAGAACACGTTGTAGGCCGGGCCTTTGTAGCCGCGCGAATAGGTGATGTAGGTCATCACACTGTCGCTCAGGTCGTATTGCAAACCGAGACGCCCGGACTTGCCGTCTTCGTCCACCGACCCGGAACTGCTGGTCGCTGGCTGAATGCCGCTGACGGTCGTAGCCGATGTCGAGACGCGGCGATGATCGTATTCCAGATCGTCGTGGGTCCAGCGTGCCCCGGCAATCGCACGGAAGTCCGGCGTGAAATTGAACGTGGTTTCGCCGAACACCGAATAACTGTCGGTGGTGGTGCTGTAGTCGGCGATGCCGCGATCCTGAGTCGTCGGTGTGATCAGCGTGCGCTGATAGGTCTCGTCGCTCTTGCCGTGCATGTAAAACAGCCCGCCCACGTATTCGACGAACTGGCCTTTCGGCGACGCCAGACGCAGCTCCTGTGAATACTGGTTGAACTCAAGATCGCCCTTGTCTTCAGTGCCGGGAAACGCGGCGGTGATGGTGCCAAGCCGGTCGCCGTCCTGATACTGCGTGTTGTCCCAGCCGCGCCAGGCGGTGATGGAGGTCAGGGTGTAGTCGCCCAGTTGCCAGTCGAGCTGACCGGACAGGCCTTTGTTGACGTCCTCGACATGGCTGCGGTAATCGCTGACGACATTGCGGTTATCGCTGTCGGCACGTACCGGCGCCAGGGCACTGGCGAAGGACGGGGTCTGCGCCTTGGTTACCACGCCGTTGGGCGCGTCGTCATGGGACTGCATGTAGTCCGCTGCGAGGGTGAAGGTGATGTCGTCATTGGGCGTGAATTCCAGTTTGCCGCGTGCACCCTTGCGGTTGTAACCGTTGACTTCCTGACCATTGAGCTTGTTATCGACATTGCCGTCATAGCTGCCGAACAACGTCGTGATCGAGCCTTTGAGGGTCTGCGGAATCAGGCTGCCGCCAATACCGAAACGGGTGCGGCTTTCGTTGCCGCTGTAATACGACTGATCGATGTAACCGTGAGTCTCTTCGGTCGGTGCCTTGGTGGTGACGTTCAGCACGCCCGCCGAAGCGTTCTTGCCGAACAGCGTACCTTGCGGGCCGCGCAGCACTTCGATGCGTTCCAGGTCGAGCAAGTCCAGCGTGGCCTGACCCGGACGGGCATACACCACGCCGTCGATCACGGTTGCCACGGTCGGTTCGACGCCTGGCGAGGTGGAAATGGTGCCGACACCGCGAACGAACAGCGAAGTGTCCTTGTTGGAAGCCCCGGTGCGGAAATTCAACGACGGCACCTGCTGCACAATACTGGCCACGCCATTACGGTTATCGCGCTCCAGTTGTTCGCCCTCGATCACGGACACGGCAACCGGTACTTTTTGCAGCGATTCTTCACGGCGTGTGGCGGTCACGGTCACCGATTCCAGCGCTACCGTTTCTGTATTCTGCCCTGCCGCTGTCTCTGCCATGGCCGGAACACACGGCAATGCCGTCAGCCCCATCAGTAACCACCCACAACGACGCCCCCGCGCCGCATGAGCCTGATCGATCGCCTGCGCCAGAAGCGTGTGTCTGACGCCATCCCCAGCTGTTGTGTGCATCTGCGTGCCTACCTGAAATATGCCCTGATCCGACAGTGCGATGCGCACTGGCGCCTATACGTGCTGACTAAACCGGGTCCGGGCATTCGCGGTGGCGAGTAGCAGACAACCATCTTTGTTAGCGCTAACATCGCCAGTATCGGGAAATGCTAGATAGACCGTCCAATACTGAAAAATTAGTTTTATATTCTTTTTACTTTTATGCGAAGTGATCGAGCATGGCCGACGAGAAACCCCTGACACGTAAACGCCGAGGCGCAGGCCGGGTGACGATCACTGCCGTGGCGCGTCAGGCGGGGGTGTCGGCCATTACCGTATCGCGCTATTTCAATCAGCCGGAACAGGTATCGCCCGAACTGCGCGAGCGGATTGCGAGCACGGTCAATGCACTGGGTTACGTGCCCAATCTGGTTGCTGGCGGCCTGGCGTCAGCACGCAGCCGGGTGGTGGCGATGGTGATTCCCAACATCTCCGGGCCGATCTTTGCCAATACCATTCAGGGCTTCAGTGACACCCTGAGCCGGCACGGTTTTCAGTTGCTGCTGGCCTCCAGCTACTTTTCCGCCGAGCAGGAAGAAAGCGCGGTACGGGCATTTCTGGGCTGGTCACCGGCGGCACTGGTGCTGACCAGTCGCTTTCACAGCCCTGCTACCGAGAAAATGATCGAGCAGACCGATGTCCCGGTGATCGAAACCTGGGACCATCAACCCGACCGCAGTCCGATCCAGATCGGCTTTTCGCACTACGACGTCGGCGTCATGGCAGCCCGTTATCTGCATGACAAGGGCTACCGGCGAATCGCGTTCGTACAGAACAGCATCGCGGGCGACTTCAGCGCACTGGAGCGCCGCGACGGCTACGCTGCGACTCTGGAAGGGCTCGGTATCACGCCGTGGGTCTTCGTCCCGGACGCGGACCGAGCGCCATTCGAGGCAGGCAAACAGGCGATGGACACCCTGATGAACCAAGAGCCCCGCCCTGACGCGATCTTCTTCGCCAACGACAACCTGGCAGCCGGCGCCCTGCTCGCCAGCCAGCGCGCAGGCCTGAGCATTCCGCAGGATTGCGCCGTGATGGGTTTTGGCGACTACGCCTTCGCAGAAATGATGCTGCCCAGCCTGACCACCATCAAACCGCCCGCACTGCAGATCGGCGTAATGGCCGCCACGCGGGTGCTTGAAAGCCTCGGAGTGTTACCGGTAGAGGGAGAGATACAACGCCTGAATCTGCTGGAATGCAGATTGGTAGAGCGGGAGAGTACGTGAGCCTGCCGCACTCTCGAGCCTAAGCGGGAGCGTGAGGAACGATGACCCTGTAACCATCGTGCGACGCTCCGCGTCGCATGCCGTTCTGGACGCTCCGCGTCCTCTCCTGAACATGAGGCGCGGCGCAGAGCGTGAGGGACGATAGTTGTAACCGCCCCCCACGCCCCGATCACCGCACCAGATGCAGGAACTGCATATGCCGCTCGTACTGATCGAGCACGTCGTTGATGACCTGTTCCTTGGTGTAGCCCACCAGGTCGTAGTCCTGACTGCCCTCGCTCAAGTGAACTTCGGCGCGGTAGTAGCGGCGATTGTTCAATTGCTTGGAGCCCATGCCGCCACGAGCGAACGAAGGCGTGAAGAAGCCTTTCATCTGCACTTGGTAAATGAACGGACGTTCTTCGCCGTGACCGATTTCCAGGGTCACCGAGTCGTTGGACGGGTCGGGCACGTTGACCACGTTCAAACCCTTTTCGACGAACACCGCCGTCACTTCTTCAATCGCCGGACGCACGGTCTGATCGAGGAAACGGTACACCTCGTCTCGCGACGGGTAATGCACAGCTTGGCTCAGGCGCTGACGCCACCCGCCGCGCCTTGAACCGGACACTGGCGCCAACGAATACAGTTGCGCAATCTGGCGCTGGGATTCCATGACGAACGCTTTGTGCAGGCCCCACATCATCAGCAGCAGAATCAGCGAGAACGGCAGCGAGGTCAGTACCACAGCCGACTTCAGCGCATCGATACTGCCCGAGAACAACAGGCCACTGGTGATCAGCGCCGTGGCCACACCCCAGAACACCCGCAGCCATTTCGGACCGTCTTCGTCAGGGTTGCCGCCTTTGGCTGACAGTGTCGACAGCACCACAGTGCCCGAATCGGCCGACGTCACGAAGAACACAAAGCTGATGAACACCGTGACCGCAATGACCGTCTTGCTCCACGGATAGGTTTCCAGCAGCAGGTACAGGGTCATCGACGGATCGTCGATAGCCGATTGACCCAGCGCAGTCATGCCATGGTTGAGCACTTGATCGATGGCGCTGTTACCGAAGATCGACATCCACGCCAGGGTGAAGCCCAGCGGGATCAGCAACACACCGAAGACGAACTCACGGATGGTCCGGCCACGCGAGATACGCGCAATGAACAGGCCCACGAACGGCGCCCAGGCAATCCACCAGGCCCAATAGAACACCGTCCAGCCGCCCAGCCAGTCACTCGGCTCGTTGTAGGCATACACGTCGAAACTCTTGCTCGGCAGTGCACCCAGATAGTCACCGATGTTCTGCACCAGCGTGTTGAGCAAGTGCTGAGTCGGGCCGGCGAACAGCACGAACAACAGCAACGCACAGGCCAGCAGCATGTTGATGTCGGACATGACGCGCACGCCTTTGTCGACACCGGCGATCGCCACCAGAATCGCCGCGCCCATCATCAGGGTGATCAGTCCGACCTGAATCCAGTGGGTGTGCGCCACGCCAAACAGGTAATCCAGACCGGAGTTGAGGTGCAGCACCCCGAAGCCCATGTCTGCGCCGAGACCGAAGATCGTCGCAATGATGCCGAAACCATCGACCGCATAGCCGATAGGGCCGTTGATGCGTTTGCCGATCAGCGGATACAGCGCCGAACGCAGGGCCAGCGGCAGGTTGTGCCGATAGGCGAAATAGGCCAGCGCCATCCCGACGAAGGCAAACACGCCCCAGCCATGCAGCCCCCAGTGCAGAAACAGCAACTGCATGCCCTGGCGTGCTGCTTCTGCGCTACCACCCTCGCCCTGCGGCGGTTGCAGCAGGTGCGTCAGGGGTTCTGAAACGCAGAAAAAGAACAGCGTGATGCTGATGCCGGCGGCAAACAGCATCCCGGCCCATGACAGGTAACTGAACTCGGGTTCGTCGTGGTCGGCACCGAGCTTGATCTTGCCGAAGCCCGACAAGGCGGTGACCACCACGAAGACCAGGTACAGGGTCATGACCATCATGTAGTACCAGCCGACCGTGTTGGCCGCCCAGTTTTGCGCCGCCAGCAGCCATTCGCCGCTGGCTTGCGGGAACGCGATCACGACGATGCCGAAAATCAGAATAAAACTCGCAGCGAAATAGAACACTGGAGCATTCATGCGAACCATGCCGCTTGAAGAGGAACTCGCAGAACTCATCGGTTGAGTGCCTCCGGACTGATAAAACCAACTGCAAAAAGCGGATACGGCAAGGGTAAGCCTCCTGTTGTGAGCGGGCAGCGAACCACCGGTTTAACTTGAACGAGCGTTCAATTTAAACACGAAAACACCCGCGAGACCTAATCGCAGGCCGGTGAATGCTGGCTCAGGCCTGGGTATGACGCATGCTTGAGCGGGTTCGTTCCCATGCTGAAGAGGCCATTTGCAGCCCGCCAAATGCGCTGTTTGCAAACACCCAGCGGCAGTTCATTCCCGGCCCGAACGCGGCGCACACATTCCCCGCACCAATCTGTTACCTGCCGCCCCAAAACTGCGCAAAAAGTCATTCAGGTAACAACGTCCAGCCCTTTTCGGAGAAATGCCCCTTTGCTGATCAAAAGCACCAGGCCCGCATAAATAAAGCCCTGCAGATAGATTCGATGGGCAAAAAACAGCGACAGCACAAAGTTGGTCTTTTGATTGCATATGCTTGTATGTACAAGTAGAGACAGGCTGAACACTCTGTCTTCTACCCAACTGAATAGGCCTGCTTCGCCAGGCGCTGCTCGCCCTTCATCGGGCTGGTTCGAATTGATCGCCGAGGATTTTTTTGTGACCGAGAATAATCAAGACCTTAAGCAGGACTGGACCCGCCATCGCGAAGGCGTCGTACGGGCTGCACGCGGTACTCAACTGACCGCCAAGAGCTGGCTGACCGAAGCACCGCTGCGCATGTTGATGAACAACCTCGACCCGGAAGTCGCCGAAAACCCCAATGAACTGGTGGTTTACGGTGGCATCGGTCGTGCCGCACGCAACTGGGAGTGCTACGACAAGATCGTCGAAAGCCTCACTCAGCTCAACGATGATGAAACCCTGCTGGTGCAGTCCGGCAAGCCGGTCGGCGTGTTCAAGACCCACAGCAACGCCCCGCGCGTATTGATCGCCAACTCCAACCTGGTGCCGCACTGGGCCAGCTGGGAGCACTTCAACGAACTGGATGCCAAGGGCCTGGCCATGTATGGCCAGATGACCGCCGGCAGTTGGATCTACATCGGCAGCCAGGGCATCGTGCAAGGCACTTACGAAACCTTCGTCGAAGCCGGTCGCCAGCACTATGACGGCAACCTCAAGGGCCGCTGGGTGTTGACCGCAGGTTTGGGCGGCATGGGTGGCGCGCAGCCGCTGGCCGCGACATTGGCCGGGGCCTGCTCGCTGAACATCGAATGCCAGCAGAGCCGCATCGATTTCCGTATCAAGACCCGCTACGTCGACGAACAGGCCGCTGATCTCGATGACGCACTGGCGCGTATCGCGAAATACACGGCCGAAGGCAAAGCCATCTCCATCGCCCTGTGTGGCAACGCGGCGGACATCCTGCCGGAAATGGTCCGTCGCGGTGTGCGCCCGGACATGGTCACCGACCAGACCAGCGCCCACGACCCGCTCAATGGCTACCTGCCCAAAGGCTGGACCTGGGACGAGTACCGTGCCCGCTCGGTCAGCGAGCCGGCCAGTGTGGTCAAGGCGGCCAAGCAATCGATGGCCGAACACGTCGAAGCCATGCTCGCCTTCCAGCAAGCCGGCATTCCGACCTTCGACTATGGCAACAACATTCGCCAGATGGCCAAGGAAGTCGGCGTCACCAATGCCTTCGATTTCCCGGGTTTCGTGCCCGCCTACATCCGTCCGCTGTTCTGCCGTGGCATCGGGCCGTTCCGCTGGGCCGCGCTGTCAGGCGATCCGCAGGACATCTACAAGACCGACGCCAAGGTCAAAGAGCTGATCCCGGATGACGAGCACCTGCACAACTGGCTGGACATGGCCCGCGAGCGAATCAGCTTTCAGGGCTTGCCAGCGCGTATCTGCTGGGTCGGTCTGGGCCAGCGCGCCAAGCTGGGCCTGGCCTTCAACGAAATGGTCCGCAGTGGCGAGTTGTCGGCACCGGTGGTAATCGGCCGCGACCACCTGGACTCCGGCTCGGTCGCCAGCCCCAACCGCGAGACCGAATCCATGCGCGATGGCTCCGATGCCGTCTCCGACTGGCCGCTGCTCAATGCCCTGCTCAATACCGCCAGCGGTGCGACCTGGGTCTCGCTGCACCACGGTGGCGGCGTCGGCATGGGCTTCTCGCAGCATTCCGGCATGGTGATCGTCTGCGACGGTACGGATGAAGCCGCCGAGCGTATCGCCCGCGTATTGCACAACGACCCGGCCACCGGGGTGATGCGTCATGCCGATGCCGGTTACGACATCGCTATCGACTGTGCCAAAGAGCAGGGCTTGAACCTGCCAATGATCGGACGTTGACAACGTTGCCGGCCATCAGGCCGGCACACGTCGGGGACGGGCATGAGCATGCCCACGGGCCGGATGCCTACTTGAAGCTGCCGTCATCCATTTCAGGCTTAGGAGCATCGACAATGAATATGAAAAAGGCCCTGCTGACCACCCTGGTATCCGCTGGCCTGCTCGCCAGCGCAGGCGCAAGTCAGGCTGCCGGCTGGTGCGAATCAGGCAAGCCGGTGAAATTCGCCGGTCTCAACTGGGAAAGCGCGATGCTGCTGACCGACATTCTGCAGGTCGTTCTGGACAAGGGTTACGGCTGTACGGTTGACGCCCTGCCCGGCAATTCCATCGCCATGGAAAACGCCCTGGGCACCAACGATATCCAGATATTTGCCGAAGAATGGGTCGGTCGCAGCGAGGTCTGGAACAAGGCCGCCGCTGCCGGGAAAGTGGTTGGTGTCGGCGCGCCGATCGTCGGCGCAGTGGAAGGCTGGTACGTGCCGCGCTATGTGATCGAAGGCGATGCCAAACGCAAGCTGGAAGCCAAGGCACCCAACCTGAAATCCATCAGCGATCTGGCCCAGTATTCAGCCGTGTTCAAGGATCAGGAAGAGCCATCCAAAGGGCGTTTCTACAACTGCCCGGCGGGTTGGACCTGTGAATTGGAAAACAGCGAAATGCTCAAGAGCTACGGCCTGGAAAGCAAATACACCAACTTCCGCCCGGGCACCGGCCCGGCGCTGGATGCGGCGATTCTCTCCAGCTACAAACGTGGCGAACCGATCCTGACCTACTATTGGTCACCCACGCCGCTCATGGGTCAGGTAGACCTGGTGCGTCTGGAAGAGAAAGCCGGGGTCAACAAGACGATCGATATCAAGGTCGGCGTGTCCAAAGTGTTCCACGATGAGGCCCCTGAACTGGTCGCCATCCTGGAAAAGGTCAACCTGCCTATCGACCTGCTCAACCAGAACCTGGGGCGCATGGCCAAGGAACGCATCGAATCGCCGAAGCTGGCGAAGATTTTCCTGAAAGAGCACCCCGAAGTCTGGCACAAATGGGTCAGCGAAGACGCCGCGAAGAAGGTGGACGCTTCGTTGTAAACGACCGGGCTGTCGGACTGAACGGTTCGACAGCCCCGTCGTTGACCCGACACACCTCATTTGAGAGCCGCTTATGTTTCCTGAAAGCTTCACTTTCTCGATCGCCAACTGGGTCAACGATGGCGTCGACTCACTGGTCACGCAGTACGGCGATGTGTTCCGGCACATTTCCGACACCCTGCTATGGGCCATCGTCAACCTCGAAGGCCTGCTGCGCATGGCGCCGTGGTGGCTGATGCTGATGATCGTCGGCGGTATTGCCTGGCACGCGACACGCAAGATCGTCACGACGCTGGTCATCGTCGGCCTGCTGTTTCTGGTCGGTGCGGTCGGGTTGTGGGACAAGCTGATGCAGACGCTGGCGCTGATGCTGGTCGCCACGATCATCGCGGTGCTGATCGGCATTCCGCTGGGCATCCTCTCGGCACGCAGCAATCGGCTGCGCTCGGTGCTGATGCCGCTGCTGGACATCATGCAGACCATGCCCAGCTTCGTGTACCTGATCCCGGTTCTGATGCTGTTCGGTCTGGGCAAGGTGCCGGCGATCTTCGCCACCGTAATTTACGCCGCACCGCCGCTGATTCGTCTGACCGATCTGGGCATTCGTCAGGTGGATGGTGAAGTGATGGAAGCCATCAACGCGTTTGGCGCCAACCGCTGGCAGCAACTGTTCGGCGTGCAACTGCCGCTGGCGATGCCGAGCATCATGGCCGGTATCAATCAGACCACCATGATGGCGCTGTCGATGGTGGTGATCGCCTCGATGATCGGCGCACGCGGGCTTGGCGAAGACGTGCTGGTGGGCATTCAGACCCTCAACGTCGGGCGCGGGCTGGAAGCGGGCCTGGCCATTGTCATTCTGGCGGTCGTCATCGACCGTATCACGCAGGCCTATGGCCGCCCACGGCATGAGGCGCACAAATGAGCAGCGTGGAACCGAACAAAATCGTCGTCAAAAACGTATTCAAGATCTTCGGCAACCGCTCGAAAGAAGCGCTGGAGTTGATCAGGCAAAACCAGAGCAAGGATCAGGTGCTGGCCCAGACCGGCTGTGTGGTCGGGGTCAACGACCTGTCGCTGTCGATCGGCAGCGGCGAAATCTTCGTCATCATGGGCCTCTCCGGCTCGGGAAAATCGACGCTGGTGCGTCACTTCAACCGGCTGATCGACCCCACCAGCGGCGAGATTCTGGTCGATGGCGAAGACATCCTGCGTTACGACATGGAGGCCTTGCGCCAATTCCGCCGGCACAAGATCAGCATGGTGTTCCAGAGCTTCGGCCTGCTGCCGCACAAGACCGTGCTGGCCAACGTGGCCTACGGCCTGACCGTGCGTGGCGAGAGCAAGGCGCTGTGTCAGGAACGCGCGCTGCACTGGATCACCACCGTAGGCCTCAAGGGCTATGAGAACAAATACCCGCACCAGCTTTCTGGCGGCATGCGTCAGCGTGTGGGTCTGGCCCGCGCGCTGGCGGCCGACACCGACATCATTCTGATGGACGAAGCATTCAGCGCCCTCGACCCGTTGATCCGCGCCGAGATGCAGGACCAGTTGCTGGAGCTGCAAGCCAGCCTGCACAAGACCATCGTGTTCATTACCCACGATCTGGACGAGGCCGTGCGCATCGGCAATCGCATCGCGATCCTCAAGGATGGTCGATTGATTCAGGTCGGTACGCCGAAAGAAATTCTCCACTCGCCCGCCGACGATTACGTGGATCGTTTCGTTCAGCGTCGCGTGGCCACCCTTTAAGGACCGTTGCAGATGTCGCGAGCAGAACAGATCGTCATCGGTGAAACACCTACGGGCTGGCAGGACGTGGTCGCCGTGGCCCGGCAGGGCGCAAGACTGGTCCTGTCGGATGCTGCCTGGGCACGGATCGACAACGCTCAGGCCATCGTGCAGCGTATCGTCGTCAGCGGCGAGCGCGCCTATGGCGTGAACACCGGGCTCGGCGCGCTGTGCAATGTGTCACTGCAAGGCGAACAGCTCAGTCGCCTGTCGCGCAATACCCTGCTCAGCCATGCCTGCGGCGTCGGTGCGCCACTGGCCGACGAGCAGACCCGCGCAATCATCTGCGCCGCGATTCTCAACTACAGTCAGGGCAAGTCCGGCATTCACCGGCAAGTGGTCGAAGCGCTGCTGGCCCTGCTCAATCGGGGCATCACGCCGCAAGTACCGGCGCAGGGCTCGGTGGGTTACCTGACGCACATGGCGCACGTCGGCGTCGCGTTGCTGGGCATCGGCCAGGTCAGCTATCGCGGGCAGATCGTCCCGGCTGAGCAGGCCTTGAACGAAGAAGGTCTGGCTCCGGTCATCCTCGGCGCCAAGGACGGATTGTGCCTGGTCAACGGCACACCGTGCATGACCGGCCTGAGCTGTCTGGCCATCGCCGACGCCGAGCGTCTGAGCCAGTGGGCCGACGTGATCGGCGCGATGAGCTTCGAAGCCCTGCGCGGTCAGCTGGACGCGTTCGATGCAAGCATCCTCGCCCTCAAGCCGCATCCTGGCATGCAACAGGTGGGCAAGAACCTGCGCACGTTACTGGCAGGCAGCGAAGTGCTCGCCAGCAGTGAAGGCATTCGTACCCAGGATGCGCTGAGTATTCGTTCGATTCCCCAGGTGCATGGCGCCACCCGCGACCAGTTGGCTCACGCCACTCGCCAGGTCGAGATCGAGCTCAATTCAGTCACCGATAACCCGCTGCTGCTCGGCACGCCCGACGCTTTCCGAGTGGTGTCCCAGGCCAATCCACACGGCCAGTCGGTGGCCATGGCGGCAGACCTGCTGTGCATGGCGATGGCCGAGCTGGGCTCGATCGCCGAACGGCGCCTGGACCGCCTGATCAACCCGATGGTCAGTGGCCTGCCGGCGTTTCTGGTCACCCAGCCGGGGGTCAACTCGGGAATGATGATCGTCCAGTACGTCGCCGCTTCGCTGTGCGCGGAAAACCGCCAGATGGCGCAGCCGGCTGTGGTCGACAACTACGTGACCTCCGGCCTGCAGGAGGATCACCTGAGCCTGGGCACCAGCGCCGCGCTCAAGCTGCACAAGGTGCTGGGCAATACCACGCAGATTCTGGCCATCGAGTATTTGCTCGCGGCCCAGGCATTCGAATTTCTCAAGACACAGGGTTTTGGCGTGGGCACCGGTGCCGCGTGGCGACTGCTGCGCGAGCGCATCCCGGCCTACGACGAAGACCGCTGGCTGGCTCCGGACATCGCCAGCAGCGCGGCCCTGATCAAAGACGAAACGTCGCTGGAAAGGGTTTTCCAGCACTGCCGTAACAACGCGGCAGACCTATAAAAACAGCATACGGCCACCAGCCGTCGCTGACATTCATCAAGGAGTAGCAGCATCGTGACCACCTTATCTGCCAAGACGCTGAACCTGATCCCCGGCCAACTGACCCTGGCGCAACTGCGCGGTATTTATCTACAGCCGGTCAGCCTGACGCTGGACAGCAGCGCAGACCAGCAGATCGACGACAGCGTCGCCTGTGTCGAGCGCATTCTGGCCGAGAACCGCACCGCCTACGGCATCAACACCGGGTTCGGTCTGCTGGCTTCGACGCGGATTGCCAGCGAAGACCTGGAAAACCTGCAGCGTTCGCTGGTGCTGTCGCATGCGGCCGGTGTCGGTCAGCCGATCAGCGATGAGCTGGTGCGTCTGATCATGGTGCTCAAGGTCAACAGCCTGAGCCGCGGCTTCTCGGGCATTCGGCGCGTGGTCATCGACGCTCTGATTGCGCTGATCAATGCCGAGGTCTACCCGCATATTCCGCTCAAGGGCTCGGTCGGTGCTTCCGGCGACCTTGCACCGCTGGCGCACATGTCGCTGGTGCTGCTGGGCGAAGGCAAGGCGCGCTACAAGGGCGAATGGCTGAACGGCGTCGATGCGCTGGCGGCTGCCGGGCTGCAACCGCTGACCCTGGCAGCCAAGGAAGGGCTGGCGCTTCTCAACGGTACGCAAGTGTCTACCGCCTACGCATTGCGCGGCCTGTTCGAAGGCGAAGACCTGTTCGCTGCAGCCCTGACCTGCGGCTCGCTGACGGTTGAAGCCGTGCTCGGCTCGCGCTCGCCCTTCGACGCGCGTATTCATGCCGCACGCGGTCAGCGCGGGCAGATCGACGCGGCAGCCTGCTACCGTGACCTGCTGGGCGAAAGCAGCGGCGTGTCCGAGTCGCACCGCAACTGCGACAAGGTTCAGGACCCCTACTCGTTGCGCTGCCAGCCACAGGTCATGGGCGCATGCCTGACCCAACTGCGTCAGGCCGCCGAGGTGCTGGAAATCGAAGCCAACGCAGTGTCCGACAACCCGCTGGTGTTCGCCGCCGAGAACGACGTCATATCCGGTGGCAATTTTCACGCCGAGCCGGTCGCCATGGCGGCGGACAACCTCGCGCTGGCCATTGCCGAGATCGGCTCGCTCAGCGAACGTCGCATTTCGCTGATGATGGACAAGCACATGTCGCAGCTGCCGCCCTTCCTGGTGGCCAACGGCGGCGTCAATTCCGGGTTCATGATCGCGCAGGTGACCGCCGCCGCGCTGGCCAGTGAAAACAAGGCATTGGCCCATCCGCACAGTGTCGACAGCCTGCCGACCTCGGCCAATCAGGAAGACCATGTGTCGATGGCCCCGGCCGCCGGCAAGCGCTTATGGGAAATGGCAGAAAACGTTCGCGGGATTCTTGCCGTAGAATGGTTGGCTGCCTGCCAGGGTCTGGACTTGCGTGAGGGTCTGAAAACCTCTCCGAAGCTGGAGCAAGCCCGCAGCCTGTTGCGCAGCAAGGTCCCGTTCTATGAAAAGGACCGCTTTTTTGCACCGGACATCGAAGCTGCCAGTCAGCTGTTGTCCTCCACTTGCCTGAACCCGTTGGTTCCTGCACGTCTGCTACCCAGTCTGTGATGCACCGCGAGCCTGGCAGGGCTCGCTTTGGTCATCGCTGCGGGAGGCCGGATGCAGGCGTTCTCGCGGCTTTTGCCATACCTGTAATGAAATGGACCTGAAATGACGTCACAAGATGGTTTGAAACGCGGGTTATCCGCCCGCCACATCCGCTTCATGGCCCTGGGCTCTGCCATCGGCACAGGGTTGTTCTACGGCTCGGCCTCGGCGATTCAACAGGCCGGGCCTGCCGTATTGCTGGCGTACCTGATCGGCGGCGCGGCGGTGTACATGGTGATGCGCGCACTGGGCGAAATGGCCGTTCACGACCCGGTTTCCGGCTCCTTCAGCCATTACGCCACGCGCTACATGGGCCCGCTGGCCGGTTTCGTACTGGGCTGGACCTACGCATTCGAAATGATCATTGTCTGCCTCGCCGACGTGACCGCATTCGGCATTTACATGGGCTTCTGGTTTCCGGAGGTGCCGCGCTGGATCTGGGTGCTGGGCATCGTCTTTCTGATCGGCGCGCTCAACCTGTGCAATGTGAAAGTCTTCGGCGAAACCGAATTCTGGCTGTCGATCCTCAAGGTCAGCGCCATCGTGGCCATGATCGTCGCAGGCTTCGGCATCATGATCTTTGGTATCGGCAGCTCGACCAGCGGCACCGAAATAGGCATCAGCAACCTGTGGGCACACGGCGGCTTCATGCCCAACGGCGTCACCGGTCTGATCGCCTCGTTCGCGGTGGTGATGTTTGCCTTCGGCGGCATTGAAATCATCGGCATTACCGCAGGCGAAGCGAAGGACCCGCAACGCAGCCTGCCGCAGGCGATCAATGCCGTACCGCTGCGCATTCTGCTGTTCTACGTGCTGACACTGTTTGTGCTGATGTGCATCTACCCGTGGCCGCAGATCGGCACGCAGGGCAGCCCGTTCGTGCAGATTTTCGACAACCTGGGTATCGCTTCGGCGGCGACCATCCTCAACATCGTGGTGATCTCGGCGGCCGTATCGGCCATCAACAGCGACATCTTCGGCGCAGGCCGCATGATGTATGGGCTGGCCCGTGATGGTCAGGCGCCCGCCAGTTTTGCCCGCGTTTCACGCCATGGCGTGCCGTGGATGACCGTGCTGGTCATGGGCATCGCGTTGCTGGGCGGCGTGCTGCTCAACTACCTGATCCCCAAGGATGTGTTCCTGCTGATCGCGTCGCTGGCCACCTTCGCCACCGTGTGGGTCTGGCTGATGATTCTGCTGACGCAGGTCGCCATGCGCCGCTCGATGCACCGCGAGGAAGCGGCACAGCTGAAATTCGCCGTGCCGTTCTGGCCTTACGGGCCTGCGGCCGCCATCGCCTTCATGCTGTTCATCTTCGGCGTGCTGGGCTATTTCCCGGACAACCGTGCAGCCTTGATCGTCGGCGCAATCTGGATCGTGCTGCTGCTCATCGCCTACGCTGTGTGGGTCAAGCCCAAGGCGCTCAACAACACTCATTGATCAACGAGGCCTGGAATGAAAACGCTCTGGAAAAACTGTCACATCGCAAGCATGGCGCACGGCAAATACTCGATCATCGAGCATGCCGCCATCGTGACCTCCGGAGCGCTCATCGAGTGGATCGGGCCTCAGGCCGAGCTGGCCGAGCCGGAACATGACAACTGCATCGATCTGGGCGGTGCATGGGTCACGCCCGGCCTGATCGACTGTCACACCCATACGGTGTTCGGCGGCAACCGCAGCGGCGAGTTCGAACAGCGTCTGCAGGGCGTCAGCTACGCAGAAATAGCGGCAGCGGGCGGCGGTATTGCCAGCACGGTGCGTGCGACTCGCGCCGCCAGTGAAGATGAGCTGTACGCCAGTGCCGAGCGCCGCTTGCGGCACTTGCTCAAGGACGGCGTCACGACCGTCGAGATGAAGTCGGGCTACGGGCTGGACCTGGAAAACGAGCGCAAGATCCTGCGGGTGATTCGTCGTCTGGGCAACACCCAGCCAGTCACCGTGCGTGCCACCTGCCTGGCCGCCCATGCGCTGCCGCCGGAATACGCCGATCGCGCCGACGATTACATCAACCACATCTGCAACGACATGCTCCCGGCGCTGGCAGCCGAAGGGCTGGTCGATGCGGTGGATGCTTTCTGTGAATACCTGGCGTTTTCACCTGCGCAGGTCGAGCAGGTGTTCATCACCGCAGGGCAGTTGGCACTGCCGGTCAAACTGCATGCCGAGCAGCTGTCGTCATTGGGTGGATCGAGCCTGGCCGCGCGCTACAAGGCGCTGTCGGCGGATCATCTGGAGTTCATGACCGAGGACGACGCCGTCGCCATGGCGGCTGCCGGAACCGTCGCGGTGCTGCTGCCGGGGGCGTTTTACTTCCTGCGTGAAACGCAACTGCCGCCGATGGACGCGCTGCGCAAGCACGGCGTGCCGATTGCGATTTCCACCGACCTCAACCCTGGCACCTCGCCGGGCCTGTCATTGCGCCTGATGCTGAACATGGCCTGCACGCTGTTTCGCATGACGCCCGAAGAAGCACTGGCGGGGGTGACGTTCAATGCCGCCAGGGCGTTGGGCATGAGCGCGACCCACGGCTCGCTGGAGGTCGGCAAGGTGGCGGATTTCGTCGCCTGGAACATTGAACGGCCGGCTGATCTGGCCTACTGGCTGGGCGGCGATCTGGACAAACGTATCGTGCGCCATGGCGTCGAATCATCGATCTGAAGGAGAGCCCTGTGGATAACGTTCTGACATTCAAGCGTGGCCGTATTCCGCTGCTGATCAGCATGCCGCATGCCGGTTTGAAACTGACCCCGGTGGTCGAAGCCGCGCTGGTGGACGAAGCCTTGAGCCTGCCGGATACCGACTGGCACATTCCGCGTTTGTATGACTTCGCCGCTGAATTGGGCGCCAGCACCCTGGCCGCCGAATACTCGCGCTTTGTCATCGACCTCAACAGGCCGTCTGACGACAAGCCCATGTACGCCGGTGCGACCACCGGCCTGTTTCCGTCGATCCTGTTCGATGGCGTGCCACTGTTCAAGGACGGCCAGACGCCCAGCGCCGAGGAACGAGCGCGGTATCTGCAACAGATCTGGACGCCGTATCACCAGACGCTGGAGCAGGAACTGCAGCGCATGCGTGACGAGTTCGGTTATGCGCTGCTGTTCGACGCCCACTCGATTCGCGGCCACATCCCGCACCTGTTCGACGGCCGCCTGCCGGACTTCAACCTGGGCACCTTCAATGGTCTGAGCTGCGACCCGGAACTGGCCAGCCGACTGGAGCAGGTCTGCGCAGCGGCCAAGGACTACAGCCATGTGTTGAACGGGCGCTTCAAGGGCGGCCACATCACCCGCCACTACGGCAACCCGGCCAACAACATCCACGCAGTACAGCTGGAGCTGGCGCAAAGCACCTACATGGACGAATTCGTGCCCTTCCACTACCGCCCGGACCTGGCCGAGCCGACCCGCGCTGTGCTCAAGCCCCTGCTGGAAACCTTCATCGCCTGGGGGCAGGAGCGCTTTGGCTGATGAAGGCGGACGCCGAGCGTCCAGAAAGGCGCTACCACGCGGAGCGTGGGAGCGATAGCCAGTAGTCGGAACCGGTGGCCACGATTATCGTTCCCATGCTCCGCGTGGGAATGCCGTTCTGGATGCTACGCGTCCGCCCTTCAACGTTGCTGACTGATCACTTCTTGAGCAAGCGCAAACCGTTGAACACCACCAGCAAGCTCACGCCCATGTCGGCAAACACCGCCATCCACATGGTCGCCAGGCCCGCGAAGGTGATGCCGATGAACAGCACCTTGGTCACGATGGCCAACACGATGTTCTGCTTCAGCACCGCCGATGTCCGGCGTGAAAGCGCAATGAATGTTGGAATCTTGCGCAGATCATCGTCCATCAGGGCGACATCTGCTGTCTCGATAGCCGTATCGGTGCCTGCAGCGGCCATCGCGAAACCGATCTCCGCACGGGCCAGCGCAGGCGCATCATTGATACCGTCGCCCACCATGCCTACCCGGTGATTACGGCCGTAAAGCGCCTCGATCGCACTGAGCTTGTCGGCAGGCAGCAGATTACCCTGCGCTTCATCGATGCCGACCTGATCGGCAATCGCCTTGGCGGTGTGCGGGTTATCACCGGTCAGCATGACCGTCTTGATGCCCAGCTCGTGCAACTGGGCAATGGCTTCGCGGCTGGTCTCCTTCACCGTATCGGCGACGGCAAACAGCGCGATCGGGCCAGAGGCATCAAGCAACAGCACCACGGTCTTGCCCTGCATTTCCAGCGCATCCAGTCTGGCTTCCAGCTCCGGCGAACACAGGCCCAGCTCCTCCACCAGGCGATGGTTGCCCAGGTGATACATCTGGCCGTTGATCTCGCCTTTCACACCCCGCCCACCCAGCGCCTCGAACGCGCTGACTTCATGCAGCGTCAGGCTGCCATCGGCGGCCTTGGCAATCGCCTGGGAAACCGGGTGATCTGAACGCCCGGCAAGGCTCGCGGCAATCACCGGGGCACTGTCGGCAACAGCAGGGTTCAATGGCACATAATCAGTCTGCACCGGCTTGCCGTGGGTCAGCGTGCCGGTTTTATCCAAGGCCAGGTAATCGAGCTTCTCGCCCATTTCCAGATAAACGCCACCCTTGATCAAAATCCCCTTGCGCGCCGCCGCTGCCAGACCGCTGACGATGGTCACCGGCGTGGAAATCACCAGCGCACATGGGCAGGCCACCACCAGCAGCACCAGCGCCCGGTAGATCCAGTCATACCATTCGCCGCCGAAGAACAGCGGCGCGACCAACGCCAATGCCAACGCGACGACGAACACCACTGGCGTATAGATACGGGAAAAGCTGTCGACAAAGCGCTGGGTCGGCGCACGCGAACCCTGAGCCGCTTCTACCGCATGAATGATGCGCGCCAGCGTCGAGTTGTTTGCGGCGGCGGTGACGCGATACTCCAGCGAACCGGCCTGGTTGATGGTGCCCGCGAAAACCTTGTCGCCGACAGCCTTTTCCACCGGCAGGCTTTCACCGGTAATCGATGCCTGATCGATCGTCGAGCTGCCGGACACCACTTCACCGTCGAGTCCGACACGCTCGCCCGGCTTGATCCGGACGATAGCCTCCAGTTCGACGTTTTTGGCTTCGATTTCCTGCCAGCTGCCATCCGCCTGCTTGACGGTGGCAAGCTCAGGCGTCAGTTGCATCAGGCCACTGATCGCATTGCGCGCGCGGTCCAGTGACTTGGCTTCGATCAACTCGGCGATG
>Ga0182228_1000039_pt1 | contig 31350 bp, 32 predicted proteins | sample G6R1MG_19_FD_128385 | JGI IMG/M metagenome (GOLD analysis project Ga0182228, IMG submission 128385) | Miscanthus phyllosphere microbial communities from Michigan, USA - G6R3_MAIN_07NOV2016_LD1 MG | ecosystem: Host-associated > Plants > Phyllosphere > Phylloplane/Leaf | place: USA: Michigan... | reverse complement strand
GCATCGCCTCGAAATCATCGCCACCGGCGTACTCAGCCTGTTGGTGATCGGCGCTGGCCTGATCGTATCGCGTCGCCGCAAGGCCGGTCGCGTGGGCGCTGCTGCGCTGGGTTGATCGCGCCCCTTAGCGGATGATGCTCGTGCCAATGCCGCGCATTGGCACGAGCTTGCATCAGCGTGCGGCTCTGGTGTCTCTCTTCATCAGCAGGTCGGACGCCAGCGTGTAATCCTTCTGGAAGGCAGGGCTTTCGATCCACTCGATTGCACTGTCTTCGTCCTCATCGTGGTACATCGCGCGGTACACGATAAGCAGGCCCATCATAAAGTCCGTGGCCGGGTCCTCGTCCTCTTCGGAAATCACCAGTGCCAGCACCGGGTATTGCAGGAAGACGACGCACAGCGCGAGCTGGCTGATGGCCTCCGCTTGCTTCATGGCCGTGAACAGGTCGTCGTAGTCAGCCGGGTCAAAACCGTTCTCGACAATGTCGCTGAAGTCGAAGGTATTGAGGTCGAGTTCGACGTCATCGAACGGCTGGTTGACCAGTGCCGAGGCAAACACCGGATGAACCAGGCTGGTTGCAGCCTTGCCCGAGCGGTTCTGCTTGGCCTTGATCTTTGCGCGCTTGGCACGTTTTTGCTGCTTGTCTGGCGAGGCCATGAGCGGTCCTTTGGCTGGCGTGAGGTGCAATGGCCGCTATTGAAGCGCAGACGAGCCCGATAACCAAGGTTTGTGCGGTAATTGGTGGGCGATAAAAAACCCGCAGCGCGCGGGTTTTTGATGTGCGGGGTGTTACCGACGCGTCACCGTTTGCCCGGCTTTGCGAACGCTTCGGCTTCATCCATGCGGTTGGCGAACATGCTGACGGCTTCGACCGCATCGCTTGCGCCATCGCGGATCTGCACGATGACCTGCCCGGCCTGGTCTGCCAGTATCACACCGCGAATGGCTCCTTCCTGAGTCGCGCCCATGCTTGCCACGGCTTCGCGTGTTTCGGCGAGGATCTTGCCAATCATTTCGGCAATCTCGGTGGTCGAGCCGCTGGTACGTCCCGCCAGTTGCCTGACTTCGTCGGCCACCACGGCAAACCCGCGGCCCTGGTCACCCGCCCGAGCCGCCTCGATGGCTGCGTTGAGCGCCAACAGGTTGGTCTGATCGGCAATGCCGCGAATGGTGTTGACGATGGCGGTGATCTGCTCGGAGCGATCACCCAGCTGACTCACCAGCTTTGCCGATGCACCGATGTTTTCGGAGATTTGGCGCATCTCCCGCGCCGTGTCTTGAATGACCAGGGTTCCCTGTTCAGCCACTTTCTCGGTTTCTGCCGAGATATGGTAAGCGCGCGATGCACCGTGTGCGTCCGCTTCCTGTTTTTCAACGCGGTGGGTGATGTCGCTGGCGAACTTGACGATTTTGTAGAGTTTGCCGTCGACATCAAAAACCGGGTTGTACGTCGCTTCCAGCCAGACAACCCGACCCTGTTTGCCGATGCGTTTGAACTGGTCACCGATGAACTCGCCGTGGTTCAGCTTGCGCCAGAACTCGGCGTACTCCGGACTGTTGACCAGTGCCGGCTCGCAGAAGGTTCGGTGGTGTTTACCCTTGATCTCGTTCAGCGCATAGCCCATGACGTTCAGGAAGTTGTTGTTGGCCGTAATCACATTGCCGTTGGGCTCGAATTCGCAGATAGCCATCGCGCGGTCTACCGCTGCCAGCTTGCTGTTGGTTTCGTTCTCCAGCATCACGCGTGCGGTGACATCCAAGGCGTACTTGACCACCTTGACGACGTTGCCCTGCGCATCAACGACCGGGTTGTAGCTGGCTTCAAGCCAGACGCTGTGACCGTTCTTGCCAACGCGTTTGAAGGTGCCGGAGATAAATTTCCCGGCCTTCAGGGATGCCCAGAGGTCAGCATACTCGCGGCTGCGGAGCATCTCCGGTTCGCAGAAGTCGCGATGCGTCTTGCTTGCCAGCTCTTCGGCGCGATAGCCCATCGCCGCGAGGAAGTTATCGTTGGCCCGTAGGATCTTGCCATCGAGGCTCAGCTCGACCACCGCCATCGACTTTTCCAGCGCGCTTGTCAGTCCGTTGAGTCCATCTACCTGGGCCTTCATGGCCGTCAGCTCAGCTTTGTTCTTATTTCCGAACATAACGTGCCCCTCGGTGTGTTTGCGGACCTACTGTGATGAGGCTATCGACTCGAAAGGCTGCAGCATGAATGCGCATTGCAACAATTGAAAAAATAAATCAAGTATTTTTTGGCGCCAGAGAAACGCGCGGAGCTGATTTGTCGACAAAAGCATGCGGCAATGAGTGCGGGACTGGCGCGCAGAGGGGCTGCTCGCCAAATTCCGGACAAAGAAAAGCCCGCGATGGGGGAGCGGGCTTAAGGATTCACACTTGGGAGCAGCTCTACAATGACGCGGCCGCTGTGAAAACTTTGTGAAGAGTTTTCACTGTTTTACTTTTTTTCAGGCTGAATGGTATTGGTCACTTCGGAGGTCGGCACGAAGGTCTTCGACTCTTCGGCAGCCGCTTCCTTGGACTCGGCTTTATCCTTGGCCGCTTCGGTGTTCTCTTTGGCCGCTTCGTTCACTTTGTCCTGAGCAGACTCCATCTTCTCCTGGGATTTCTCCTGATGCGCCTGAGCGTCCTGTGCCTTCTGTTCGGATTTGCTGTCGCAGGCAGCCAGACCCAGAGTGGCGGCGAGGATGAGGGCGGAGGCAGTTAACTTGAGCACGGAATTTTCCTTGTGGAAGCAAATGTATGGCTTCGAGGGTGGGCGGGGAAAATTAGTTCAATGGGATGGGGGTGGCAGGGCTCTGGATGGCTGGTATGAGTAGCAGAAGGCTGTTGTGATCTTCTGAAGTGTTGCCTTGAACGGCACCTTTACATGCCGCCAGACTAGTCACCCTGTGAGTCAAGCGACTTTCAGCTCGGACTCTTTCCACTGTGTTCCGTCCAATTCGAACGCGGCTCCTTCGTGGGGTTGTGCATTTCGTTCGAAGATGATCGGACCAAAATTGGCGTGGATATAGGCAGCGTAAAAAGCCCTCATGGCAACGTCAGCTGGTCCCGGTATTTCTTGAGATTCGCGCTTTTCCCAGTTGGCAATGGTCTGCACATCGACCCGGAAAATGGCTGCAGCCTCCTCCTGAATGAGATCCTGCTCCTTTCTCAAAAAGCGAAACTGACGCCCGGTCATTGGCGTTTTCTGGCCAATGATATCTACAGCTATCGCTCGATGAAGTCCGTCGATATCTTCGATCTTCACACCTTCGCCGTATGGCGTTTCGAGGATCGTATAACCATTTTTCAAGAAGATGCCGTCCAGTCCACTGCCTTTATATTTGTACATTTTCATACCTCCCACACCGTAATTGCGAAAAGCTCGTCAGGCTCAGGACTTGGATTGACGGCTACTACCATGCAGACAACATCTCTCGGCGCGAGCTCGCTCATCCGGAACTCGAAGTTGCCATGCTTCTCGCTGTACGTAGGCCCTCGGATGATTGCTCCTCGACGCAGGCATCTCAGGGCCTCCGTGGCGGTTATGCCGCGCTCATAGAGGCGATCCAGGCAATGCTCGCGAAAAACGACTTTGGAGGAGTCTCTTGCCAGGACATGAACAAGATCCTCAAGTTGCTGCTTGCTCCACAAGGGCTGCCTGTTTTTCATGCTGCCTATAATCCTTATAGGTGACACCATAGTAGGGTGTCGTCCTTGCGTCGTAAATAATGATTATTTTCCGCTTGAGGCGTCGCGCTTGGAGCCTTTGGAATTAGCGGGTTTTGGTTTGCCGAGGCTTGGCTACCTTGTCACGCGCCGCGAAATGCGGGCAAGCGAATAAGCCGGATGGCGGCCGACGTGCGGCGTAGGAAGAGGCGACACGTGCAGTAGTCTGATTTTATTGGTCTCTTCTGCGCGCGCAGGGTGCAGACACGTCTGTCATTCAAAAAAACCAGACAACAAAAAGCCCGCACGAGGCGGGCTTCTTGTGTGCTTTCAGGTGTGCTTGGCATCACCTGAAAACGAAAGGTGGTGCCCAGAGACGGAATCGAACCGCCGACACGGGGATTTTCAATCCCCTGCTCTACCGACTGAGCTATCTGGGCAACGGGGCGCATTAGACGTGTTTTTCAGGAGGTCGTCAAGCGTGTTTTTTAAAAAATTTGAATTATTACCGACGCTTACGACCTTCACTGCGTGAAACGCTTTATTTTTCGGGGGGAACGTAGCCTTCGGCCTGGGCGTATTCTTCGCCGGAGAGAAACTTGTCCATCTCGGTCTGGAGGAATTTACGGTCTTCGGCGTTCATCATGTTCAGGCGACGCTCGTTGATCAGCAGGGTCTGGTGTTTCTGCCAGTCGGCCCAGGCTTTCTGCGAGACGTGGTTGAAGATGTCCTCGCCCTTGGCGCCCGGATACGGGGCGCGTTCCAGGCCGGGCAGTTCTTCTTTGTATTTGCGGCACATTACGGTGCGGGTCATGACGACTCTCCTGCGTTCAATACGTCGGCTGCGCGTTTGAGCAGCTTTTTCACCGGGGCGGCAAGGCCCAGGCGTGGCGGGGTGGCGAGGTTATACCAGAGCCAGTCAGCCTCGGCCACGTGATCGGTGGACTCCTGGACCTTGACCAGCCAGGGTTCGATGCTCAACTGGAAGTGGCTGAAAGTGTGGATCAGCCCCGGCAGTTCATGGTGCTCGCCCAGTTGCAGCGCGTGTTGGGTGGCCAGGTGCTGAAGGTCATCGAAGTCATCCAGTTCCGGCAGGCTCCACAGGCCGCCCCACAAGCCGCTGGAAGGGCGACGATAAAGCAGGATCGCGCCGTCTTCGTTGGCGAGCATCGGCATGAGCGTGCGTTTCTGCGGCACGGTCTTGCGCGGCTTGGGGATCGGGTAGCGCGTTTCCAGGCCCAGCATGTGCGCCTCACAACTGCGCTCCAGCGGGCAGAGCAGGCAGCTCGGTTTGCTGCGGGTGCAGAGCGTGGCCCCCAGGTCCATCATCGCCTGGGTGTAGTTGTTGACCCGGCGGTGCGGCGTGAAGCGTTCAGCGGTGGCCCACAGCTGCTTGGCCACCTTGGGTTCGCCAGGGTAGCCCTCTTGCGCGGTGAAGCGCGCCAGCACGCGTTTGACGTTGCCATCGAGGATCGGCGCGCGAATGCCCATGCTCAGGCTGGCAATCGCGCCTGCGGTGGACAGGCCGATGCCGGGCAGCAGAATGAGTTTTTCGACATCGCGGGGAAACTCGCCCCCATGGTCGGCGACCACGATTTTTGCCGTTTTCTGCAGGTTGCGGGCGCGGGTGTAGTAACCCAGCCCGGTCCACAGGTGCAGCACTTCGTCCTCGGGCGCGTCGGCCAGCGCCTGCACGGTCGGCAGGGCCTCCATGAAGCGGTCGAAGTAATTCAGAACGGTGCTGACCTGGGTCTGCTGCAGCATGATTTCCGACACCCAGACCCGGTACGGCGTGATGTCTTGTTGCCAGGGCAGGTCATGTCGGCCATGACGGTCGTACCAGTCCAGCACGGCGCTGGAGAATTGTTCGGGTTGCATGGCCTGGAGGGCTCTCGTCTGGATATGAGTGGTGATATGAACGGTCGTGCCAGCGGAGCGCCGCGAGGGCGCTCCTGAGCAGTTCACGTTGCCCTAGCGCTTGAACAGTCCCTTGAGGGCGTCCTTGAGCTCGGGGCTGACCTTGTCACCGAGTTTGTCGTTCAGCTTGTCCTCGAGCTTCTCGCTGATCCGGTCGCCCGCCAGTTTCGCAGCGATCTGGCCGACACCTTCCTTGTCCAGACGGCAAGCCTTGGCGCCCAGTTCCAGCGGGCCGCGGCACTGCACCGGCCACTCGATGCCGACAAAGCGCGGATTGATCTCGCAGGCCGGGTCCGGCATGTCGCTCTTGTCGCCTTCGACGATGATGCCGACGCGGTAATTCATGCCCAGTACGCGCAGGTCGACGTCGCCGTTACCGTTGACGGCCATGCCCGGCGTACGAACCTTGAGGTCCGGATTGCTGGCTACGCCGTTGCGTACCACCAGATTGCCGTTGAGCTGCTGGAAAGGGGTGTCCTTGGCGCGCGGTTCGCCGCTAAGCGTCTTGCGGTTGAGGATCGAAATACCCTTGCACAGCTGCTGCTCCAGGTTGGCATTGACCAGTACGCCGTTATTGAGCGCAAAGCTGGCGGTGCCGTTCAGGCTGTCGATCAGGGCTTTTTCGCTGTTGCCTGTGCCGGTCAGGTTGCTGTCGAGGTTCAGCAGGCCACGCACTGGCGGCGTCTGGCCCTGGCTTTCCAGAATGCGTTCGACCGGTACTTTGGCAATGCGCGTCTGCACCGTGGCCACAGGCGTGTCCGGACGCGCGTCCAGATTGCCCTTGACCTCGAAGTTGCCGTTGTACAGGTCGCCACTCAGCGTATCGACCTTGATAAGACCACCGTTGGCCTGGGTCTTGAACGCTGCGTTGTCGATGGGCAGTTTGTTCAGGGTCAGTTTGCCGAAGCTCAGGTCAGCCTCGACATCCAGCGTACGCAAGCGCTCCAGCGGCAGCAGCCTGGCAGTGCTCCAGGCGGCCTTGGTCGGTTGTTCGGGCAGCGGTGAGTCGCCCGCAGCGGCGGCGGCTTCACCGGACTGAACCTCGGATTTGCGCGCGGCCTTGGCACCTTTGCTTTCTTCGCTCTCAGCCGGACGATAGCGGTCGGCGTCGAAGGTATCGCCCTTGAGCTGGACACGCAGCGCCTGTTTGGCGAAGTCGTCCACGGCGATGCGACCCGTGAAGGTGCTGTCGTCGACTTTCAGGTTTAGGTTTTCCAGCGCAAGGCTGGTAGGCGTACCCGCCAGTCGCGTGACCATTTCAACCTTGCTCAGCGCACCCTCGGACATGGCTGGCAACGGCTGACCGATGTTCTCGAAGAACGCGCGCAGATCGAGCTGGGCAATGGACAGGCCGCCGCTGATCTGTGGCGTTTTGTCCAGATCACGGGCACGCAGCTCGCCGAGTGCACGCAACTGGTTGGCCGAGACTTTGAGGCTGTTCCATTCAGCGATATTGGCGGCCAGGTCAACGAGCAACTGGCCCTGCGCCGAAAAGGTCACGGTCTTGCCTTGCAGCGGCTCGCCGGCGACTTCACCGGACAGGCGCATGTCTTCGAATTGATAACGCTTGAGCACGCGGTCCATGCGCAGCTCGCCGACCAGCTCGGTCTTGGCGCGCACGACGGGCTGGTTGGTGCTTAGAAAGGCCGTCAGTTTGATCGGGATATCGGACGCCTCACGAATCGGCCCGGTACTCAGCTGAATGCTCTCGGCCATGAAGGTCCTGCCTTTTCGGGCATCGCTGTAATCCACGCGGGCGTTGTTGACGGTCAGGCTGTCGATATCTAGGCGGATCGGTTGGGAAGGGCGATCCGTTTTGGGCGCGTCCGGAGCCGGGGCCGGCGTTGTCTCGCCAGATGTTTCAGTGCTTGCCACGGCAGGCTTGCCGATGTCTTCCCAGTTGCCATGACCGTTTTCATCGCGGTGCAGGGTCAGGTTCAGGCCTTCGACGCGAATGTCGCTCATCTGTACCTGGCGACGAAGCAATGGCAGGACGCGTACGGACAGGCCGAGCATCTGCACATCGGCGAACGGCTGATCGGGAGCGGTCAGGGTGGCGACATGGGCGTCGTGCAATTCCAGGCCGAGCCAGGGAAACAGGCTCCAGCCGATATCGCCGTTGAGCGTCAGCTCGACGTTGGCCTTGTCGCGTGCCAGCTGGCGAATCTCGTCTTTGTAGTCGTTGGGATCAAACAGGTGGGTCAGGGCGAAGCCGAGAGCCACGATGATCAGCAACAACCCGAGAATAAACAGCCCCAGGATTTTGCCGAACGCTTTCATGGGCGAGTCCTTGTGTCGATGTTCAAAAATAGCCCACGAGTATACCGCTCTGACGAGCCTGTCGGGCTGCGGATACCGTTATTGCTGTCCGGCCTCCGGTTCAAGACGCTGGCACCGTGCGCCACTACGCCTGAGAGCAGATGAAAAATGTGCGTCGCCTCGTCTCGATATATCTTCCGAATCTTCGCGCACCGGCCGAATAGCCACACAGGTGCGCGCCCAACTAAGCCCAAAGCAGCTTTTCGATAATGCTTAATTGGTTGCATCTATGGCTCGATAGAGCACGTGGATTAACGTGTGAAAATAGATAATAAAAAGCATGTAGCGAGATGCTTATTTGCCATCAGACAGTGATAGTCTCCGTTTTTGCTGGCTAGGGTGCGTCTTTTTGTCACGTATCCGGATAACCTGCCGATAAAACAGACATGGCCGCTCGGCACTGAGTCTGTGGCGGACCAGCGGACCATCTGCGAGCTTCACACATTGGGGTAATTATAATGAGCACAAGCACAGCCTTGGGCGGCGCAGCCGTTCAACCTGCGTTCTTGTCCAAAGAGCGCATTATCGCCAAGCCAGGTTTCAACCGTTGGCTTGTTCCACCTGCAGCACTGGCCATCCATCTTTGTATCGGTATGGCTTACGGCTTCTCGGTATTCTGGTTGCCGCTGTCGAAGGCTATCGGTGTTACGGCACCTGTCGCTTGCGCACCGGACATGGGTTTTTTCGCGCAGATGTTCGCGTCGACCTGTGACTGGCAGATCTCCATGCTGGGCTGGATCTACACACTGTTTTTCATCTTCCTGGGTTGCTCGGCTGCCATTTGGGGTGGCTGGCTGGAGCACGCAGGTCCACGCAAGGCGGGTGTGGTTTCGGCACTTTGCTGGTGTGGTGGCTTGCTGATTTCCGCACTGGGCATTTATACGCACCAGATCTGGCTGATGTGGCTGGGCTCGGGCGTGATCGGCGGTATCGGTCTGGGGTTGGGCTATATCTCCCCGGTGTCGACCCTGATCAAGTGGTTCCCGGACAAGCGCGGCATGGCGACCGGCATGGCGATCATGGGCTTTGGCGGCGGCGCGATGGTGGGTGCACCGCTGGCTACGGCTCTGATGGGTCACTTCGCTTCGGCTGAAAGCGTGGGCGTATGGCAGAGCTTCGTGGTGATGGCGGTGATTTACTTCATCTTCATGATCGGCGGTGCACTGGGCTACCGCGTTCCGCCAACCGGCTGGAAGCCTGAGGGCTGGACTGCTCCGGCTGCCAAGGCCAAGAACTCGATGATCACCAACCGTCACGTGCACGTCAGCGTGGCCTGGAAGACACCGCAGTTCCGTCTGGTCTGGCTGGTGCTGTGCCTGAACGTATCGGCCGGTATCGGCATCCTGGGCATGGCTTCGCCGCTGCTGCAGGAAGTCTTCGCTGGCAAACTGCTGGGCGTCGACCTGACCTTCAGCCAGCTCAATGCCGACCAACTGAAAGCCATTGCTGCGATCGCGGCCGGCTTCACGGGTCTGTTGAGTCTGTTCAACATCGGCGGTCGTTTCTTCTGGGCTTCGTGCTCGGACTTCATCGGTCGCAAGGCAACCTACTTCGTATTCTTCGCACTGGGCTTCCTGCTTTATGCGTCGGTTCCGACCCTGAGCCATATGGGTAGCATCGCGCTGTTCGTGGCCGCGTTCTGCATCGTGCTGTCTATGTACGGTGGCGGTTTTGCGACAGTTCCGGCTTATCTGGCTGACCTGTTCGGTACGCAGATGGTCGGCGCGATCCACGGTCGCCTGCTGACTGCCTGGGCTGCGGCCGGTGTGCTCGGCCCGGTATTGGTCAACTACCTGCGTGAGTACCAACTCGCCCACGGTGTTGCACGGGCCGATGCCTATGACATCACCTTGTACATCCTCTCGGGTCTGCTAGTGCTGGGCTTTATCTGCAACCTGCTGATTCGTCCGGTTGCCGACAAGTACTTCATGACCGACGCCGAGCTGGCGGCTGAACAAGCCATCGGTCACGACAAGGGTGCCAACGCCACGACTTCGCTGGAGTGGAAAGCATCCGCAGGCAGCAAGCCGCTGGTCATCGCCGCCTGGCTGGCCGTAGGCATCCCGCTGGCGTGGGGCGTCTGGATTACCCTGCAAAAAACCGCAGTGCTGTTCCACTAAAAGCCTGCCGGTAACAGAAAAGCGCTTGCACCTCGGTGCAGGCGCTTTTTTTTGCCTGGGTTTTTGGTGCACTGCGCTTTTGATCATCGCGTCCGGATTTTATTCGTCGCGATAGTCATATTCAGTTGACCCTATGTACTCGATGCACTGCCCGTTCCGGTGCATACGCTGCTACATTAGTCAGCCCTGATTTTATTGCCCGAAGGAGTTGTTTGCATGCTAGCCCACGTGGAGTCATACGCCGGTGATCCGATCCTTTCGCTGATGGAGACCTTTGGCAAGGACTCGCGTGCGGACAAGGTCAATCTGAGCATCGGTCTGTATTACGACGCACAGGGCCGCATTCCGCAATTGGCCTGTGTAGCAACGGCGCAACAGCAACTGGCCGAAGGCGAGCAGGCAGCGTCCGTGTACCTGCCGATGGAAGGCCTGGCGGCGTATCGGCAGGCGGTGCAAACCCTGTTGTTCGGTGCCGATCACCCGCTGGTTCAGGCAGGCCGTGTGGCCACCATTCAAACCGTGGGCGGCTCGGGGGCACTCAAGATAGGTGCCGATTTCCTCAAGTATGCGTTTCCGGACTCGCAGGTATGGGTCAGCGACCCGACCTGGGAAAACCATAACGCGCTGTTCGGCGGGGCGGGCTTCAAAGTCAACGCGTACCCGTACTTCGATGCCCAGACGGGTGGCGTGAGGTTCGAGGCCATGCTCGACACGGTGCAGGGGCTGCCGGCGCAGAGCATCCTCCTGCTGCACCCGTGCTGCCATAACCCGACCGGTGCCGATCTGACGGTGGCGCAATGGGACCGCCTGATCGAAGTGATCAAGGATCGTCAGCTCATTGCGTTCCTGGATATCGCCTATCAGGGTTTCGGCAAAGGCATGGACGAAGACGCCTATGCCATCCGGGCGATGGCCAACGCAGGTATCACAACGCTGGTCAGTAACTCGTTCTCGAAAATCTTCTCGCTGTATGGCGAGCGGGTAGGCGGGCTGTCGGTGGTCTGTGAAGACGCGGCCTCCGCTGCCAACGTATTCGGCCAGCTCAAGGCGACCGTGCGCCGCAACTACTCCAGCCCGCCTGCACATGGCGCGTTTCTGGTGTCGAAAGTGCTCAACACACCGCACTTGCGCGAGCAGTGGCTGGGCGAAGTCGAGGCCATGCGCCTGCGTATCATCGACATGCGCACGCGTCTGGTCGAGGTGCTGGCGCAGAAGGTCTCCGGCCACGATTTCAGCTTTATCCTCAGGCAGAACGGGATGTTCAGCTACACCGGTCTGACCCCGCAGCAAGTCGATGAACTGAAAGATGTTCACGGCATTTACATGCTGCGCAGTGGTCGGGTATGCATGGCCGGTTTGAATGAAGGGAATATCGACAAGGTATGTAACGCAATCGCGAGCCTCTTCGCCCGTTAAATACCCTGCTGGTCGTCTGTTTGCTTCATGGCGGGCGCTTCTGGGCCTATAATGCTCGCCTTTTTTTCGCCCAATGATTTTGCGGAGCTGGTGATGGCCGAACGTAAGGCGTACGTCGAGCGCAATACTCTGGAAACCCAGATCAAAGCCTCGATCAACCTGGATGGTACCGGAAAGGCCCGATTCGATATCGGCGTGCCTTTTCTTGAGCACATGCTCGACCAGATCGCCCGGCACGGGCTGATCGATCTGGACATCGAATGCAAGGGTGACCTGGCAATCGACGACCACCACACGGTGGAAGACGTCGGCATCACCGTGGGCCAGGCGTTCAGCCAGGCGATCGGCGACAAGAAGGGCATTCGTCGTTACGGCCACGCCTACGTGCCGCTCGACGAAGCGCTGTCGCGCGTGGTCATCGATTTCTCCGGGCGTCCGGGCCTGCAGATGCATGTGCCGTACACCCGCGCCACTGTAGGCGGCTTCGACGTGGACCTGTTTCAGGAGTTCTTCCAGGGCTTCGTTAACCACGCGAACGTGACGCTGCACATCGACAACCTGCGTGGCACCAACACTCACCACCAGATCGAGACCGTGTTCAAGGCTTTCGGTCGTGCGCTGCGCATGGCGGTCGAGCTTGATGAGCGTATGGCCGGACAGATGCCATCGACCAAGGGTGTGCTCTGATGCAGACAGTTGCGGTCATCGATTACGGCATGGGCAACCTGCACTCTGTCGCCAAGGCGCTGGAGCATGTGGGCGCAGGCCGTGTGCTGATTACCAGTGACGCCAAGGTGATTCGCGAAGCCGACCGCATCGTTTTTCCGGGTGTGGGCGCGATTCGCGACTGCATGGCCGAGATTCGCCGTCTGGGCTTTGATTCGCTGGTCAGGGAAGTCAGCCAGGACCGTCCGTTTCTGGGGATCTGCGTCGGTATGCAGGCGTTGCTCGACAGCAGCGAGGAGAACGGCGGTGTGGACTGCATCGGCATGTTTCCCGGCCAGGTAAAGTTTTTCGGCAAGGACCTGCACGAAGAGGGCGAGCACCTGAAAGTGCCGCACATGGGCTGGAACCAGGTCGCTCAGGCGGTGGATCACCCGCTGTGGCATGACATTCCTGATCAGGCGCGTTTCTACTTCGTGCACAGTTTCTATATCGATGCCGCCAATCAGCGTCAGGTGGTCGGACGTGGTCACTACGGCCTCGATTTCGCCGCTGCGCTGGCCGACGGTTCGCGTTTTGCGGTGCAATTCCACCCTGAAAAGAGCCACACCCACGGCCTGCAGTTGCTGCAGAACTTCGCCGCCTGGGATGGTCGCTGGTAAGCGCATGAGCAAAGCCAAGGGCAAGCCACCGATTCTGACCCTCTCGCCCGAGCACGAGCAACAGGCGATCGACAAGCTCAAGCGCCTGTTCGCAGAGCGCTTCGAGCTGGACCTGGGCTCGTTCGAAGTGGCTGAAGTCCTCGAGCTGTTCACGCGCGAGATTGCCCCGCACTACTACAATCGCGCCATTTTCGATGTTCAGCAGCAGCTCAAGGAGCGCTTCGAGAGCATCGAAAGTGACTTGTGGGCACTCGAAAAAAATTAGCTAGAAAGCAGCTGCACGCATCAAGCAGCGAGAATGGGTGAGTGCGCATCGTTGCAGCTTGCCGCTCTTTTTGACCAAGGAAAAAGCATGCTGATTATCCCCGCTATCGATCTCAAGGACGGCGCCTGCGTCCGTCTGCGTCAGGGCCGGATGGAAGATTCCACTGTGTTCTCCGATGACCCGGTGGCCATGGCCGCCAAGTGGGTCGAGGGTGGTTGCCGCCGTCTGCATCTGGTCGATCTGAACGGTGCGTTCGAAGGTCAGCCGGTCAATGGTGATGTGGTCACGGCCATCGCCCGACGCTACCCGAACCTGCCGATCCAGATCGGTGGTGGCATCCGTTCGCTGGAAACCATCGAGCATTACGTCAAGGCGGGCGTGAGCTACGTCATCATCGGCACCAAGGCCGTCAAAGAGCCCGAGTTCGTGGCCGAAGCCTGCCGTGCGTTCCCCGGCAAGGTGATCGTCGGTCTGGATGCCAAGGACGGTTTCGTCGCCACCGACGGCTGGGCTGAAGTCAGCTCGGTGCAGGTCATTGATCTGGCCAAGCGTTTCGAAGCCGATGGCGTGTCGGCCATTGTCTACACCGACATCGCCAAAGACGGCATGATGCAGGGCTGCAACATCCCGTTCACCGCGGCATTGGCGGCTGCCACGCGGATCCCGGTGATCGCCTCGGGTGGTATCCATAACCTGGGCGACATCCAGGCGCTGCTGAATGCGAAGGCTCCGGGCATCATCGGCGCGATCACCGGCCGTGCGATTTACGAAGGCACGCTGGATGTGGCCGAAGCTCAGGCGCTCTGCGACCGCGAACAACGCTGAACAGCTGGAGATTGACCCTGTGGCCCTAGCCAAACGCATCATCCCTTGCCTGGACGTCGACAACGGTCGAGTGGTCAAGGGCGTCAAGTTCGAGAACATCCGGGACGCAGGCGATCCGGTGGAAATCGCTCGTCGTTACGATGAGCAGGGTGCCGACGAAATCACCTTCCTCGACATCACCGCCAGCGTCGATGGCCGCGACACTACGCTGCATACCGTCGAGCGCATGGCCAGTCAGGTGTTCATCCCGCTGACCGTTGGTGGCGGCGTGCGCACCGTGCAGGACATCCGCAACCTGCTCAACGCCGGTGCCGACAAGGTCTCGATCAACACGGCCGCGGTGTTCAACCCCGAGTTCGTCGGTGAGGCCGCCGCGCGTTTCGGGTCGCAGTGCATCGTGGTCGCTATCGACGCCAAGAAGGTCTCCGGTCCGGGCGAAACCCCGCGCTGGGAAATCTTCACCCACGGCGGGCGCAAACCCACCGGGCTGGACGCGGTACTCTGGGCGAAAAAGATGGAAGACCTGGGCGCTGGCGAGATCCTGCTGACCAGCATGGACCAGGACGGCATGAAAAACGGCTTCGACCTGGGCGTCACGCGCGCTATCAGCGATGCGCTGGGTATTCCGGTGATTGCTTCGGGTGGCGTCGGCAACCTCGAGCACCTGGCTGCCGGTGTCATCGAGGGCCACGCCAGCGCTGTGCTGGCGGCGAGTATCTTCCACTTTGGCGAATACACGGTCCCTGAAGCCAAGGCCTACATGGCCAGCCGCGGGATTGTCGTACGCTGAGTCACGGCGCATGAAAGCGGGCGCCGCTTGTTTCAGGCCAAGGGTTTGAAACAGCCGGCGCTCGCTTTGTTTCAGCCCTGTGGCATTCGAATATTGCCTGTAAGCGACATCGCCGGACAGCGCGCTAGACAGTGCGCCGGGTTCACGGCACTCTGCATGCGTCGTTCACGATCGAGTGCTGGAACATGTTCAAACGCCTATTGCTTGCACTGATCGGGATCGGTGTCTTGTCGAGTGAAGGTGTCCGGGCCAGCGAGTCGACGCCTTATTCCATGGTGTTGCTGACCGAGAACTTTCCGCCGTTCAACATGGCGGTCGACGGCAAGAATTTCGCCCAGGAAAACAACATTGACGGTATCGCCGCCGAAGTGGTGCGCGAGATGTTCAAGCGCGCCAATATCGGCTACAGCATGACGCTGCGCTTTCCGTGGGACCGAGTCTACAAACTGGCCCTGGAAAAGCCCGGTTACGGCGTGTTTTCCACCACCCGCCTGCCCGAACGTGAAAACCTCTTCAAATGGGTCGGCCCGGTAGGTTCCTACGACTGGATCATGTTGGCGCGCGGCGACAGCCCGATCACCTTGACGTCGCTGGAGCAGGCCAGGGATTACCGCATCGGGGCCTACAAGGGCGATGCCATTGGCGAGCGCCTTAGAACCATGGGCTTGAACCCGATCCTGATGTTGCGTGACCGCGACAACGTGAAAAAACTCGCCAACGGCCAGATCGACCTGTGGGCGGTAGGCGATCCGGTTGGCCGCTATCTGGCGAAGCTGGAAGGCGTCACCGGCTTCAAGACAGCGCTGCGGTTCAACAGCGCCGAACTTTACCTGGCGGTCAACAAGAGCACGCCTGACGAGGTCGTCAGACGCCTGCAAAAGGCCCTCGATCAGATGCGCGCTGAAGGCTGGGTCGATGCCGTCAAGGCGCGCTATCAGTAACCGCTCAGCCCGCTGCGGGCGCGTCAGGCGGGCTGTCGACGCTTCGGCTATTGATCAGCGTTGCCGTGCAGTTTGACCCTGACCTGCTGTTGATACGGCCGACGCCGTTTCAGTGGTCGTGCGAGCCGTCGGCGTTGAGCAGGGCTATCGAAGGTGCGAGAGCCATTAGCTCTGCAGGTGTGGCGTGGATGGAAAAAGGCAGCAGTGCGGCAATGCAGCACGCACCAATGGTGGTCGGCTTCATCATCAATCCCTGATAAATGTGTCTTGGCCTCCGTCATTGAGGCACCTTCCTTTAAGTCGGAATTGACACGTTCATCAAGGCTGAGACGCTGGTGGACACGTAAAGCAGATTTGCCGGACCTGGCGTATGGAAAGTGCTGACGTTAAGAGGTGCGATCAGCGATAAATCCCATTCTTGCCATGCGCCGCACTCGCCTGATTGCCGCGTTCGCCGATCATGCTGCGCAGGTCGATCCATTCGACGCCCTGAGCCTTGAGGTTGGGCAGTTCGCGCTCCAGTACATCCAGCGTGACAGGGTAGGGGTGGCCGATAACCACGGCCGAGCCATATTTGCGGGCGATTTTTATCGCGGTCTGCAATTGGCGGGTGATAGCTTCTGCGGTGCGTTCGTCATCCAGGAATACGTCACGCGAGACGCTGGCCAGCCCGATACGCTGCGCTTCGGCGGCGGCCACGGTTTTCGCGCTGGTGCGGCTGTCGACGAAAAACAGGTGACGACGCTGTAGCTCGGCCATCAGCCAGGTCATGGCGACCGGCTCGGCCGTCATCCGGCTGCCCATGTGGTTGTTGATACCGGCTGCATACGGCACCTTCAGCAGGGCAGCATTGAGACGGCTTTCCAGCTCAGGCAGTGGCAGTTCGGGGTGCCAGGCGTAAGGGCCGGTCGCGGGGTCCATGGGCATGTGCAGCATGACCGTTTTGCCTGCGCGATGGGCCTGGCGGGCAAACTCGGTGGCGTGCGGGGTGTCGGGCATGATCGCCAGGGTAACCGGGCCGGGAAGCGCCAGTGTGCGGCTGTCGCGCTGCGGATTCTGGCCCAGGTCGTCGATGATCAGGCTCAGGTAGGCCTTGGGCGGTTTGCCGCTGCTCTCTGCCGGCGCTGCATGGGCAGCGCCAGTGATCGAGAGGGTCAGCAGCAACAGAGCGAGAAAGCGCATCCGTCAATTGCCGCGGGTGATACTCAGCCCCTTCAGCAGGCTGAGCGCCTGGCTGAGCTGGAAGTCGTCATCCTGCGGACGCGCCTTGGCGGCTGCGCCACCCTTGACGGTCGGTTTGTCCGCGCCGCCGTTGCCATTGCCGAGGTGACCCAGCAGGTCGGCTTCCTTGTAGTTCTCGCCGTCTGCTTCGCTGGTGACCTTGGCCCGACGTACCACGATGTCCGGGTTGATGCCCTGGGCCTGGATCGAGCGGCCGTTCGGCGTGTAGTACAACGCGGTGGTGATCTTCAGGGCGCGATCGTTGTTCAGCGGCAGAACGGTCTGCACCGAGCCTTTGCCGAAGGTGTCAGTGCCCATCAGGATGCCGCGTTTCTGGTCTTGCAGGGCGCCGGCAACGATTTCCGATGCCGAGGCGCTGCCGCCGTTGATCAGTACTACCAGAGGCACGCCTTCGCTGGCGTCTGCCGGGTCTGCCGAGAAGCGCAATTCGGAGTTGGCGATGCGGCCTTTGGTGTAGACGATCAGGCCCTTGGTGAGGAAGTGATCCGCCACCTGCACCGCCGATTGCAGCACGCCGCCGGGGTTGTTGCGCAGGTCGAGAATCAGGCCGCTCATCTTCTTGCCGTTGTCCTTGCGGAATTTGGCCAGTGCCTTGCCGACTTCGTCACCAGTCTTGACCTGGAACTGGGTGATGCGGATGTAGCCGTAGCCATTTTCCAGCATCTGCGCCTTGACGCTCTTGACCTGAATGGTCGCCCGCGCCAGGGTCACGTCAAACGGCGTACCGCCATCGCGGACCAGCGTCAGGGTGATCTTTTCACCGATCTTGCCGCGCATCTTGTCGACCGCTTCCTGCATGTTCTGGCCCTGGGTCGGCGTACCGTTGATCTTCACGATCAGGTCGCCTGCTTCGATGCCAGCCTTGGAAGCCGGTGTGTCGTCGATGGGCGAAACCACCTTGACGAAACCGTCCTCGACGCCGACTTCGATGCCCAGCCCACCGAACTCGCCGCTGGTGCTTTCCTGCAGCTCCTGGAAATCTTCCGGGCCAAGATAGGCGGAGTGCGGATCAAGATTGCTGAGCATGCCCTTGATGGCGTTCTCCAGCAGGGTCTTGTCGTCGACCGGCTCCACGTAGGCCGCCTTGACCCGGTCCATGACCTCGGCAAAGGTGCGCAACTCGTCGAGCGGCAGCGGTGGCTTTGCGGTGGTATTGGTTTTGGCGGGCGAGACTGCTGCAGGCGTGGCTGGCGCGGTCTTTTCGGCAGCTTGCGCCAGCGGCGCGCCGATAACGATGGCAATTGCCAGGGCCAGCGAGGTGAGGCGGGACAAATGCAGCATGTCTAACGAACTCCTACAGATATTGACGCCGACTTATCCTTGAGTGCGGCACCATTGGGCCGGATCGCTGGGGCGACCCTGCTGACGAATAGCAAAGTACAACGCTGCCGTGTCCTGACCGCCACTATTGCCGACCGTGGAAATCGCTTCACCGGCTTTTACAATGTCACCTGCCGACTTGAGCAGGCTCTGGTTGTGCCCGTAAAGGGTCAGATAACCGTTGCCATGGTCGAGAATGACCAGAAGCCCGGCACCGCGCAACCAGTCGGCGAACACCACTCGTCCGCCATGCACGGCACGTACCTGGCTTCCGGCTGCGGCGCTGATCATGACGCCGTCCCATTTGGTCCGTTCGTCATCACCGCGGGCTTCACCGAAACGCGCAAGCAGTCGACCATCGATAGGCCATGGAAGTTTTCCCCTGGCCTCTGCAAAAGGTCCGCCGTAGGAAACTCCGGCACTGGAAACGACTGCGCCGGGGGCTTTGACCGGGCGACGCGGTGCCGGTTCATCATCGCTTTTACTGCTGCTGTTGTTGCTGTTATTGCGGGCGACGGCTTCAGCTTCGCGCTGACGCTTTTCTTCCGCCTCGCGGGCTGCAACCAGCGCCTTCTGGCGAGCTTCTTCGGCTTCACGTGCCTGGCGGGCCAGGGTTTCTTCGATGGTCTTGAGGACTTTGGCCAGGTCGGCCTGATCCTGCTGACGGGCCTGCAGTTTCTGATCGCGGGCCTTGTAGTCCTGATTCAACTTGGCCAGCGCCTGTTGACGTTCCTGGCGAACCTTGGCCAGCTCTTCGCTCTGGCTGTCCAGGTTGCTTTTCTGCACCAGCAGTTGGGCCTGTTGCAGGTCGATGTCTTTTTCGACATTGGCCAGCTGGCGCAGGGTTTCGTTGAAATTGCGTAGCTGCTCCAGGCGCGCCTGGCTCAGGTAATCGTAATACGTGAGGGTTCGGGCGAACTTCTCGGGGTGTTGCTGGTTGAGCAGCAGCTTGAGGTACTCCTGGCGGCCACTCTGGTAGGCGGCGCGGGCCTGGATGGCAATCAGGCGTTGCTGTTCAACACGGGCGCTGTTCAGTTTCTTTTTTTCACTGTCGAGCTTTTGCAGCTCGGTTTCCGTCTTTTTTAGTTCCTTTTGCAGGACCTCGACCTGCTTTTCCAACTTGCCCATTTCGGTTTCAGTGGTGCGCAGGTCCTTCTCGACGCCTGCACGTTCTTCCTGAAGCTTGCCCAGGACTTTTTGCAGCTCCGCCACATCCTGACGCGCAGCATCTATCTGTTTTTGGGTTTGCACACGCTCGTCTTCGGCAAACGCCGGATTGAGCAGGCAGATCAGAGCAAGGGCAATCAAGGCGCGAAGCATGTGGGTGGGCGATACCGAGGAATTGTGAGAAAAAATGTCAGGCCTAGTATGCCCGCCATGCGCTGCAAAAAAAACGCCTCGCAACCACTGCTTTGAGGCCTGAAACATAAAAAACCGGCCTTGCCTGATGGCTAAAGGCCGGTTTTGACCGGGTTACGCGTTCACAAGAATCGAGTGACCGGTCATTTCCTGCGGTTTCTCCATGCCCAGCAGATGCAGCATGGTCGGCGCGACATCGGCCAGAACGCCGCCTTGGCGAACTTTCAGCTGACGTTTGCCCACATAAACGAACGGTACCGGCTCGGAGGTGTGCGCGGTGTGCGCCTGGCCGGTGTGGTCGTCAGTCATTTGCTCGACGTTGCCGTGGTCAGCGGTGATAAGCGCTTCACCACCGACTTTCTCCAGCGCCTCGGTAATGCGCCCGACGCACACGTCCAGGCATTCCACAGCCTTGATCGCGGCTTCCATGATCCCGCTGTGGCCAACCATGTCGCCGTTGGCGTAGTTGACGACGATCACGTCATAACGCTGATGTTCGATGGCATCGACAATTTTGTCGGTCACTTCCGGTGCGCTCATCTCAGGCTGCAGGTCGTAGGTGGCGACTTTCGGCGACGGGATCAGAATGCGCTCTTCACCCGGGAACGGTTCTTCACGGCCGCCGGAGAAGAAGAACGTGACGTGGGCGTATTTCTCGGTTTCGGCGATACGCAGCTGGGTCTTGCCGTTGGCCGCCAGGTACTCGCCCAGCACGTTTTTCAGGCTGCCTGCAGCAAAAGCGGACGGCGCAGGAATGCTGGCTGCGTATTGAGTCAGCATCACATAGTTGACCTTCGGCTGGCGGGCGCGCTCAAAGTCCTTGAAATCGTCTTCGACGAACACACGAGTCAGTTCACGGGCGCGGTCGGCGCGGAAGTTCATGAACACCACCGCATCGCCATCTTCCACGCGGGCGGCTCCGCCAATGCGCGTGGCTTTGACGAACTCGTCGTTCTCGTCGCGTGCGTAGGCGGCTTCGAGCCCGGCAACGGCGCTGTCTGCGTGGAATTCGGCGGCACTGTCGACGATCAGGTTATAGGCAGACGAAACCCGGTCCCAACGGTTGTCGCGGTCCATGGCGAAGTAGCGGCCGACGATCGTGGCGGTACGGCCCTTACCCAGACGGGCGAAGGTTGCGTCCATTAGCTCGAGGGATTTCTTCGCGCTGCGCGGTGGCGTGTCGCGGCCATCAAGGAAGGCATGCAGGTAGATTTTTTTTGCACCGCGTTTGACCGCCAGTTCAGCCATCGCAACCAGATGATCCTGGTGGCTGTGCACGCCACCATCGGACAGCAGGCCCATGATGTGCACGGCCTTGCCGGCGCTGACGGCTTTATCCACAGCGGCGCAGATGGTCGGGTTTTCGAAGAACTCGCCATCGCGAATCGCTTTGGTCACCCGAGTGAAGTCCTGATACACCACACGCCCGGCCCCCAGGTTCATGTGCCCGACCTCGGAGTTGCCCATCTGCCCGTCCGGCAGACCGACATCCATGCCCGACCCGGAAATCAGGCCATTGGGCATGGTTTGGTAGAGACGATCCATGACCGGCATCTTCGCGGCCAGAATGGCATTGCCCTTGTGGCTTTCGCTGTGTCCGAAGCCATCCAGGATGATAAGAACCAGAGGTTTTGGCGTGGCAGTCATAGAACCCACTCGATGCTGATTGGATAAAGAGATGAACAAAGTACAAGGGAACGGCATTTTAAGGACAAGTTCAAACGGCGTCACTGCCGTACGGACTTTGGCCGACCTTGGCTGCTGTGTATACTGGCCGACATTTTAACGCCCTGGAACCTACTGATGGTTGCTCACCTGCTTGAATTCGCCACTAACCACTATTTGATCACCGGTGCCTTCGTCATTCTGCTGGGACTGCTGATTGCTTACGAAATGAGCAAGGGCGGCGCCAGCCTGAGCACTCGCGAGCTGACCGCACTGGTCAACAGCGATCAGGGCGTGGTCATCGACGTGCGCTCGAAAAAGGATTACACCGCAGGGCACATCGTCGGCTCCCTGAATTTCCCACAGGACAAGGTACTGACCCGTACCGCCGAACTGGAGAAATACAAGGACAAGACGTTGATCATAGTCGATGCAATGGGGCAGCATGCTGGCACCACCGCCCGCGAGCTGCTCAAGTCCGGCTTCAAGGCGGCCAAGCTGTCCGGCGGCATTTCCAGCTGGCGCGGCGATAACCTTCCTCTGGTGAAGTGAACATGGCTCAAGTCATCGTCTATTCCAGCGACTACTGCCCGTATTGCATACGTGCCAAACAGCTTCTGCAGAGCAAGAGCGTGGCCTTCGAGGAAATCCGCGTCGACGGCAAGCCGCAGCTGCGTGCCGAAATGACCAAGAAGGCCGGTCGTACTTCCGTACCGCAAATCTGGATCGGCTCGACCCACGTGGGCGGCTGCGATGACCTGTTTGCTCTGGAGCGTGCCGGCAAGCTCGATGCGCTGCTGGCCTGATATCCCTTAATCTTTCAGCCTAATCTGACAAGGATCCGAGATGACCGATCAACCGAACAACGACGCCGTTGCCAACGAAGAAAACGGCCCACAATTTTCCCTGCAGCGTATCTACGTTCGCGACCTGTCGTTCGAAGCGCCAAAAAGCCCGGCGATCTTCCGCCAGGAGTGGACGCCGACCGTCAGCCTGGACCTCAACACCCGTCAGAAGCAGCTGGAAGGCGATTTCTACGAAGTCGTGCTGACCCTGTCCGTGACCGTCAACAACGGCGACGAAGTTGCCTTCATCGTTGAAGTGCAACAGGCCGGTATCTTCCTGATCAAGGGCCTGGACGACGGCGCAATGAGCCACACCCTCGGCGCATTCTGCCCGAACATCCTGTTCCCTTACGCTCGCGAAGCCATTGACAACCTGGTCGTACGTGGCTCGTTCCCTGCGCTGATGCTGGCTCCGGTGAACTTCGACGCCCTGTACGCGCAAGAACTGCAACGCATGCAGGAAGCTGGCGAAACGCCGACTGTTCAGTAAGCGTTACCGCTGCAAACAAAAAGCGCCTTTCGGGGCGCTTTTTTGTGTCTGTTCAAGAATGGCGGCTGGGCCAAATGGATGCTTTTTATCGCGAAGGAACCCGACGAAGTCGGGCCGGAAGCAGGAGCGAAGGACTTTGCTCACTTTGGTCCCTCAAAGTGAGTCGCCGAGGGGCGAAAAGGTGACCTGAGTCGAGCCTGAATCTCACTGAATCGCAGAACCGCTGTGTGATGCGGAGCATCAGTCTGATTAAGCAAATGCCACACTTAGGCCTAAGCAAATCCGTGCTGACGCCATGCCTCATAGACGGCCACGGCCACCGTGTTGGACAGGTTCAGGCTGCGGCAGCCTTCACGCATGGGCAGTCGCAGGCGATGCTCGCTGCTCAGCGAGTCAAGAATATCGGCGGGCAGGCCACGGCTTTCTGGACCGAACAGAAAGGCATCGCCTGGCTCAAAGCTCGCATCATGAAAAGGCCGCGAGCCTTTGGTAGTGAAGGCAAACAACCTCGGGTTGCCGATCTTCTCCAGGCAGCTTGCCAGGTCAGCATGTGTCTGCAGCGTGGCATACTCGTGATAATCGAGCCCGGCACGGCGCAGGCGCTTGTCGTCCAGCTCGAAACCCAAGGGTTCGATCAAATGCAGGGTGCAGCCACTGTTGGCGCATAGCCTGATGACATTGCCGGTATTCGGCGGAATTTCTGGTTGAAAAAGGATGACGTGAAACATGCACGGCTCCGAACGAAAGGACGGGATGCATTCTACCCTTGAAGAGGACCCGAGACCGAAGCTATGGCCGCGTGTTCTTGGTTCCATGGCGATTGTCGGGTTTACCGTGGGCACGATTATCGGCCGTCTGCAGCAGCCTGACCCGGTTGAACTGGAGCAGATCGAAGAATTGCCTGCCGGTCTGGCGCTCTGGTTCAACGAAGAACCGAAGTATCGCGGCGCGACGGTGGATGGTGCCGTGGTACTCAACGTCGATGCGTCAGGACAGCCGTGGACGGGCCAACTGAGGTTCGACAATAGGGTTGCGCGCTGGAAGGTGGAACGGGGAGAGAAGGGGTTGGTGCTGACGCTCCTGGCAGCCCGTCCACTTCATGGCGACTGGCGCACTGAGAAGGTGGACGGGCGCTGGAGACTGGAGGTCAGTCTCCGGGAGGAATAAAAGAGGGGAATCCCCGGCCTGCCTGTACCAAGGTCCCCAAAACTGGTGATGTAATACCTATTGCAGGGGGCGTGCCAGTTTTCAAATCGTTTCAGAAAAAACGCATCCGCGTGTGAGACGGGTCCTCTCTGTGTGATGCCGTGCTTTATTTGTGCGGCGCATAACTCTTTGAATTATAAATATTTATACATGTTCTTCGAGTGCCGAAGGTGATTTGGCTATAGAACGGAGCCGTAGTGCAGCGTCGCTCATCCCTCGTAACGTAGTACATGTTCCAGCCTTCCTGTTTTCAGGAGTGCACTCAATTTGCGCACCACGAGGGTGCAAAAAACCATACTGATGCACTCATTCATTCGAACTCGATGATGGACCGTCCCAGTCTCATGCATAAATGAGCCGTTTGCGCATTGGCCAATCGGCTGGCTGTTACAGCGCCCGACACCAGAATTGCCTTTTTGTTCACGTGGGCTACAGTGAAGGGCAGCTCGGAAGGCCGAAAAACGCTTGAAAATGGCCCCAAAAAGCAAAGTGAAAAAAAATTTTTGTGCTTGAACGAGGTGCGCCGTCAAAGTGATGACAACTGTCACATTAACTGACTAATCTCCCCGAAGTTCCCGTAATACAAGGCTTTCGCCAGTTTTGCATCTGTACTCTACTGGCGGAGATCGAGACCGGTGAAGGTGCATTTTTCCGGTCGGGCGCACCAAAATGATAGATCTGACGAACGGTACCAAAATAAATTTTGGGAATTGCGCAATTAGGTCGATACACTCCGTGACGTCCTGGCTGACACGAGTTGTGACATATGCCTGAATGTTCTTAGGATCTGCAAAACGGTTCCTTTGGAGTATGAAGAATTCTCACTAATTCGTGCGGCCACCGACATACGCGGTCTAGTCAAAAGTCGGGGTAGACAGAATCCATTGACCTCCAGGTCGGGACTGTCGCCTATCGCAATATCTCTGGGTCAGGGCAGCGCCCGGCACCAGAGACATAAAAAATTAGATTCACGAGGAGCGTAGTAATGAAGAAGTCCACCCTGGCCTTGGCCGTAACCGTCGGTGTATTGGCCCAGCAGGCCGGTGCAGCTGGTTTCCTTGAAGACAGCAAAGCGTCCGTTAGTTCTCGTACTCTGTATTTCAACAACGACCTGCGTGAAGGCGTTCGTGCTTCCGACCAGCGCGAAACCGCTACCGGTCTGAAATTCGACTACCTCTCTGGCTTTACTCAGGGCACCGTCGGTTTTGGCCTCGATGCACAAGCTGTAGTAGGTCTGCATTTGGGTGGCGGCATTGAGCACCATAATGCCAACACGACCAACACTGTAGTTCCAACCGACACTGACGGCTCTTCGGTCAGCGATTGGTCCCGTGTAGGCGCCAACGCCAAGATGCGCTTCTCCAAAACTGAATTGAAGGTCGGTAATGCTCTGGCGCCGAACTTGCCGATTCTGGTCAGCAACGATGGTCGTCTTTTGCCTCAGGCTTTTGAAGGCGGCATCCTGACTTCCAAGGATCTGGATAACGTTACCTTCACCGCTGGTCAACTGAACAAGTCTATCGGCCGTGCTTCGAGCAACTGGACTGACCTGTCCGTTGCTGGTGCTTCCCAGACCGCCGACCAGTTCCGTTTCGCTGGTGCAGACTGGAAAGTCACCAAAGACCTGACCCTGCAGTACTACTACGCCAACCTGGAAGATTTCTACAAGCAACACTTCCTGGGTCTGGTTCATGTTTACCAGATCGACAACGACCAGTCCTTCAAGACTGACCTGCGTTATTTCAACAGTAGCGCTGACGGCAAAAACAGCCAAGCCGAAGCAGGCTATCGTTTCAACAACAACGGTGGTTACGCCTCTCACACCGGTGAAGTCGACAACCAGACCTGGTCTGCCATGTTCACTTACTCCCTGGGCGGTCACGCGCTTATGGTCGGTCACCAGCAAGTGGGTGACAGCGGCGGCATGGTCTATCTTGGCCAGGGCAACGTAGTTGACGGTCGCGGCCGTCCTGAAGGTAACGGCGGCTCGAGCTTCTACCTGTTCACTGACTCGATGATCAACGGGTTCAACCGTGCTGGTGAAAACACCACCTTCGGTCAGTACTCGTATGACTTCGCTAAGGTTGGTGTTCCTGGTCTGAAGGCGGCGATTGCTTACTTGAGCGGTGATGACATCCGTGACGTCAATCGCAATCTGGGTAGTCACTCCGAGTGGGAGCGTGATATGCGCGTTGACTACGTAATTCAGAGTGGTCCGCTCAAAGGCTTCGGTACAACTGTGCGTCACGGCAGTTTCCGAGGCGACTCCGCTACTACTGCTGATACCGATCAAACCCGCATCCTCTTCAACTACACCTACAACTTCATGTAAGTGTATTGATGCTCAAAGAGACCCCGCCCCGTGCGGGGTTTCTTTTGCCTGTTTTTTGATATTCCTGACAGGTCTATAAGGCGCATTATTTATTCTTTTTAACTTTCCTCGACAGGGCGCACAGTAGTGCTATACCAAGGCCTACCTGATAAAGACAAGGAGCAACACCATGACACTGCGACTTGGCGACATCGCCCCTGACTTCGAGCAGGAATCCAGCGAGGGTCGTATCCGATTTCATGAATGGCTCGGCAACGGCTGGGGTGTGTTGTTTTCTCATCCGGCTGACTTCACGCCGGTGTGCACCACAGAACTGGGTTTCACCGCCAAACTGAAAGACGAGTTCGCCAAGCGCGGCGTGAAAGCCATTGCGCTGTCGGTGGACCCGGTCGATTCGCACATCAAGTGGATCGACGATATCAACACCACGCAAAACACCCTGGTCAACTTCCCGATTCTGGCCGATGCCGACCGCAAGGTCTCCGACCTGTACGATCTGATTCATCCCAATGCCAACGACACACTGACCGTGCGCTCGCTGTTCGTGATCGATCCGAACAAGAAGGTGCGTCTGACGATCACCTATCCGGCCAGCACCGGGCGTAACTTCCACGAGATTCTGCGCGTTATCGACTCTCTGCAATTGACCGACAACTATAAGGTCGCCACGCCCGCCAACTGGGTGGACGGTGATGACGTAGTGATCGTGCCGTCGATCAAGGATGAAGCCGAGATCAAGCAACGCTTTCCCAAGGGCTATAAGGCAGTCACGCCCTATCTGCGCCTGACACCACAGCCAAACCGCTGATTTTCGATCTACCAAGCGTGGGGTTATTCGGGCCGATTTATCGGCCCTTTTTTATTGTTCCCTGCCGCTTGCTGCGTTGCTGGATCAACCGCGGACGCAGAGCATGGGCACGATAGTTGAGATTATCGTTCCTCACGCTCCAGCCTGGGAATGCAGGTCGTGACGCTCTGCGTCACAGGTCCGCAACGTGCAGGCAACGGCACTTCCCTTATATTCATTTATGGAATAACTAAATGAATAAATAAGATTTATAGATATAAAAAAGGGCTGTTAATGTCGTGCCTATTCCCACCTTGCTCGTCCCTCACCGGTCGAGCAGGGGATCACCCCAAATAGGTAAAGGAGCGCATATGCGCACTGTCATTTTGCGTCGAAGCCTTGTCGCGCTGTTTGCTGCTGCGGTCGCTCTTGGTGCGGTCACTCAGGCCCAGGCGGAAGATCTGCGCATCGGTTACCAGAAGTACGGCACACTGGTGCTGCTCAAGGCCAAGGGCTCGCTGGAAAAGCGTTTGGCCGAGCAGGGCGTTAAAGTCCAGTGGACCGAGTTCCCCGGTGGCCCTCAACTGCTTGAAGGCCTGAATGTCGGTTCCATCGACTTCGGCGTCACCGGCGAAACGCCGCCAGTCTTCGCTCAGGCCGCAGGCGCGGATCTGCTGTATGTAGCCTATGAGCCGCCAGCACCGACCAGTGAAGCCATCCTGGTCCCCAAAGACTCCCCGATCACCTCGGTCAAAGACCTGAAGGGCAAGAAAGTCGTCCTCAATAAAGGCTCGAACGTCCATTACCTGCTGGTCAAGGCACTGGAAGATGCCGGTCTGAAATACACCGATATCCAGACCGTCTTCCTGCCTCCGGCCGATGCGCGTGCCGCTTTCGAGCGCGGCAGCGTGGATGCCTGGGTCATCTGGGACCCTTACCAGGCCGCAGCTGAAAAGCAATTGCAGGCGCGGACCTTGAAAGACGGCACCGGCATTGTCGACAACCATCAGTTCTATCTCGCCACCAAGCCATACGCGCAGAAAAACCCAAAGGTCATTCAGGCCCTGATCGAGGAGGTCCGTGCGGTGGGCGAATGGTCCAAGGCCAATCCCGATGAAGTGACCCAACAGGTCGCACCGTTGCTGGGGTTGCCGGCCGACATCACCCTGACCTCGGTAAAGCGTCAGGGCTACGGCGCGCAGTTCCTTACCCCGCCGGTGGTGGCGGCACAGCAGAAAATCGCTGACACCTTCTACCAGCTCAAGCTGATTCCGAAGCCGCTCAGCATTGCTGATGTGGTCTGGACACCTCCTGCTGCTGTTGCTCAAGCACAGTGATCGTCAGGCCCTTCGAGGAGACAACTCCATGAGCCTCAGTGCTTCGCAACGCATCGTTCATCGACTGGCGCCTTGGGCACTTCCAGTGCTGTTGTTGGCAGTCTGGCAGTTGTCAGTCAGCGCCGGCTGGTTATCCACACGCATTCTGCCCGCACCCAGCGCTGTCATCGAAGCGGGCATAAACCTGGTCGCCAGCGGCGAAATCTGGACGCATCTTGCGATCAGCGGCTGGCGCGCCGGGATCGGATTCGCCATTGGCGGCGGCATCGGTCTGGCGCTGGGCTTCATTACCGGCCTGAGCAAATGGGGCGAGCGTCTGCTGGACAGCTCGGTGCAGATGATCCGTAACGTGCCGCACCTGGCGCTGATTCCGCTGGTCATTCTGTGGTTCGGCATTGATGAGACCGCCAAGATATTCCTGGTCGCGCTGGGCACCCTGTTCCCGATTTATCTGAACACCTACCACGGCATCCGCAACATCGATCCGGCACTGGTAGAAATGTCCCGCAGCTATGGGCTGTCAGGTTTCAGCCTGTTCCGTCATGTGATCCTGCCGGGCGCCATGCCTTCGATTCTGGTCGGCGTGCGCTTTGCGCTGGGCTTCATGTGGCTGACGCTGATCGTGGCGGAAACCATTTCTGCCAGCTCCGGCATCGGCTACCTGGCGATGAATGCGCGGGAGTTTCTGCAAACCGACGTCGTGGTGCTGGCCATCGTGTTGTACGCCGTACTCGGCAAGCTGGCCGATCTGGCGGCGCGAGGCCTGGAACGTGTCTGCCTGCGCTGGCACCCGGCCTATCAAGTGAGCAAAGGCGGTGCCGCATGACCAGTCTGAAACAGCAACCTCCACACTTGCTGCGTGGCATCCCGCTGGCAGTACGCAAGCTGAAAAAAGCGTTCGGTGCCCGTGAAGTGCTCAAGGACATCGACCTGCACATCCCTGCCGGTCAGTTCGTCGCCATCGTCGGCCGCAGCGGTTGTGGCAAAAGCACACTGTTGCGTCTGCTCGCCGGGCTCGACAAACCAACGCAAGGCCAGCTGCTTGCCGGCTCTGCACCATTGGACGATGCCCGCGAAGACACACGATTGATGTTTCAGGAAGCGCGCTTGCTGCCCTGGAAAAAGATCATCGACAACGTCGGCCTCGGGTTGAGCGGCGACTGGCGGGCGCAGGCCCTCGAAGCGCTTGAGGCCGTCGGCCTCGCCGAGCGCGCCAATGAATGGCCTGCCGCATTGTCCGGCGGTCAGAAGCAGCGCGTTGCCTTGGCTCGTGCACTGATTCACAAGCCGCGTCTGCTGTTGCTCGACGAGCCGTTGGGCGCGCTGGATGCCCTGACCCGGATCGAAATGCAGCAACTGATCGAAAAGCTGTGGGGCCAGTATGGTTTCACGGTGCTGCTGGTAACCCACGACGTCAGCGAGGCCGTGGCCATTGCCGACCGGGTGATCCTGATCGAAGAGGGGCAGATCGGTCTCGATCTGCTGGTCGACCTGCCACGTCCGCGTGTTCGTGGTTCGCATCGCCTTGCGGCGCTGGAGGCTGAAGTGCTCAACCGTGTGCTGGCCCTGCCGGGTTCGCCACCTGACCCGGAACCGTTTTCGCCACTGCCTACGCAATTGCGCTGGGCAAATTAACCCTGATACCCAAAGGAAGACATGCCATGACTATTAAAGCCATCAACGTTCGCAATCAGTTCAAAGGCACCATCAAGGAAATCGTCCACGGCGACGTACTGTCGGAAATCGACGTACAGACTGCATCGGGTGTCGTGACCTCGGTCATCACCACCCGCTCGGTCAAGGAGCTGGAGCTGGTCGTCGGCAGCGAAGTCATCGCCTTCGTGAAGTCGACAGAAGTCTCCATCGCCAAGCTGTAAACGATGGGCAAAAAACACCCTGGACGGTCCTGACCCTCCGGGGTTTTTGGCTTTTTAACTAGCAGTTATGTGAGGTAGCGACGTAGCGGTTTTGCCGGATGCTGACAGCTGGCTCTATTTGAAGAAACTGCCATGACCTCTTCAACCCAGTAAAGCAGCTTCATCGAGGCCGAGTAAAAGACGAGGAGGGCATCAAATAGGCTTTGCCAGAAGAGATCCTGTCGTGAGGAGTGCACGCCAAAAATATTATGCTGCACTTAAAGCTGCCGGTATTAAAAAGCCTAAGCCTGACAGTCCTATTTATATTAATGGCACGCTAGAAGCTGAAGCTTTCGCTGCAAGAATTAAGGATTTTCAAGAGAAGATAAATTATAGGTCCAGGATTGAAGCGAGAAAAAAGAGACCAGGCTAAGTATCTACAGAACCCGAGAGAACAAATAAATCCACTCGGTCGTAATTCTCAATCTGCCCTCTTCACCAAAAACACCGGCAAATACAACCCCAGATAAGCATCAAATACCCGCATCCCTTCCTCGGCCATGCGCGGTGTGATCTCGTCATGCAACTGCACCGACCGCGCATACACGCGATCCCCCAGTTCCATGGCCAGCGCAAACACGTCTACATCGTCCGGCAGTGCGGGCAACTGGAAGTGGCGGTCAAACACTTCAAGCATCAAGTGCCCCAGCTCAATATCGTGCTGGCGGTCGGCCTGGTTGATTTCGGTCAGGCCGTGCTGGGCAAGGATCAATTGGCGGGCGGCGGCGTCGGCGTTGTAGATGGCCAGCATGCGCAGTTCGACGATGCGTGACAGGTCGCGCCAGGTGGTGAGCTGGTCGTGATCAATGGGGGCCTGCAGCGACGCGCGAAAGGCGGCGTGGATGTCGGCGGTCAGTGCTTCAAGCAGTGCAGGGACGCTGGCGAAGAAGTGGTACACCGACGAGGGCGGAATGCCGGCGCGCTCGGCAACGCTGTAAATCGACAGGCTGGCCACTCCTTGTTCGGCAAGCAGCGTGCGCGCGGCGTCGAGAATCGAATCGATTCTGGCCTGGCTGCGTGCTTGAGGTTTGCGAGGCGTGGCGGGGCGTGTCATGGGCGTGGCTCTTGGTTGGGCTGCGGGCATTGTAAGGGATTCTGACGGGATGAATCGCTGTCGTCGCCAAACGATCATCGCTCCCACGCTGGAACGATAGGTGCCGGGGGGCACACCAAACAAAAACGCCGCAAGGCTCAAAGCCTGCGGCGTCTTGTACTACTCGGCCTCAATCAGACCGTATGCAGATACCAGTTGTACTCGAG
>Ga0182228_1000038_pt1 | contig 31556 bp, 26 predicted proteins | sample G6R1MG_19_FD_128385 | JGI IMG/M metagenome (GOLD analysis project Ga0182228, IMG submission 128385) | Miscanthus phyllosphere microbial communities from Michigan, USA - G6R3_MAIN_07NOV2016_LD1 MG | ecosystem: Host-associated > Plants > Phyllosphere > Phylloplane/Leaf | place: USA: Michigan... | reverse complement strand
CGCCAGCTGGAAAAGGCCATTTCGGTGGGCGACCGACGCTTTCGCAGCGTGAAAGTCCAGTTGCTTGCACAACAGACCGGCCAACGCATGCTGACTTTTCGTGTGGACGCAGTACTGCGTCTGCAGGACATTTCGCGTCAAGTTTCTTTTGACGCCGTGCTGCAGGTCAACACTCAGGAATACAAAGTGCAGAACCTCAACTGATGCTCGACGATCTGCTGCCCTATTACGAGAAGGAACTCTCGCACCTGCGCTTTCTGGGCCAGGAATTTGCCGCTCAATATCCGAAGATCGCTTCGCGACTGCTGATTGAGGGCGACAACTGCGAGGACCCGCATACCGAGCGCCTGATCGAGGCGTTCTCGTTCCTGTCGGCGCGCGTGCACAAGAAACTCGATGATGAGTTTCCGGAAATCGTCGAGTCGTTCCTCGAGGTGCTGTACCCGCATTACCTGCGCCCTACCCCGTCGATGTCCATCGTCGAGTTCAACATGGGCAAGCAGGAAAAGGTCACCGAGTCCTATCGTGTGGCACGACACACCGAACTGCATGCCAATCCGGTGGATGGCATCGTGTGCAAGTTCCGGACGTGCTACCCGGTCGAGTTATGGCCGATTGCCGTGCAGAGCGCGTCGTTCATCGAAATGGAACGCTCGGCGTTCAACGGCCACAGCGCAGACCTGATTGCGCGTCTGCGCATTGGTCTGACGGCCACCTCCGACGTGTTGTTCGGCAAGATGGAGATGGACAGCCTGCGCTTCTTCCTCGATGGCGAAAGCACGCTCATGCACCAACTGTATGAGCTGCTGTTCAACAACCTGGCCAAGGCCACGCTGACCTTCGAAGACGAAGGCCGCACTCGCGAAGTGGTGCTGCCAGCCGGTGCCTTGAAATCTGTCGGTTACGGTCTGGATGAAGGGCTGGTGGATTACTCGGAGCGCTCGTTTCTGGGTTACCGGTTGCTGCACGAGTACTTCACCTTCCCGGACAAGTTCATGTTCTTCGACCTGTCGGGCTTTGCGCGCATTCTGGCGGGCAAAGAGATCGCCAAAGTGGAGATCAATTTCTACTTTTCCGACTACGACCTGACGGACCGTCTGGCGCGCCTGACGCAGAACGTCAGCCGCAACAATTTCAAGCTCAACTGCACGCCGATCATCAACCTGTTCCGCCAGCAGGCCGAGCCGATCAAGCTGACCCACGTCCAGCATGAATACGCTGTCACGCCGGATGTGCGCCTGCAAAGCTCCGCCGAAGTGGTTTCGATCGATCGCGTGCGGCGGGTGAAGAAGATCAATGGCAATGACCAGGTCGGCACCTGCCATCCGTTCTTCGAACCACGTGGCGATCAAGGCCCGGGGCAGAGTTTCTGGATCGCTCGGCGCCGCCCTACGCAGAGCCGGCAAAGCGATGGCTCGAACATGTTCATCCGGGTCGTGGATCGGGATCTGGAACTGATCGATTCCAACAACGACACGCTCAGTATCCGTCTGACGTGCAGCAATCGCGACCTGCCATTGATGCTGCCTTTTGGCGGCGAGCGCGGCGATTTCAACATTCCGTCGAACTCGGTGATCAAGGACATCCGCTGCCTGCGCAAGCCGACGGCGACGGTGCGCGTGCCGCTGGGCAACGGCGTGATATGGCGGCTTATTTCGCACCTGTCACTCAACCACATGTCGCTGGTTTCCAAGGGACGCGAGGTGCTGCTGGAGCTGCTGTCGCTTTACAACTACCGCAACGTGTCGGCGATCCGCAAGCAGATCAACGGGATCGTTTCGGTGAGCAGCGAGCCGGTCGTGGCACGCATCGGCCATCCGCGGCCGAACTTCGTGCGCGGCGTCGGCATCACGCTGAAGTTCGATGAAAGCCAGTACACCGGCAGTGGCGTGTTCCTGTTCGGCATGGTGCTTGATCACTTCTTTGGTCAGTACTGCTCGATGAACAGCTTTACCCAATTAACCCTTCGCACCTTGCAGCGCGAAAAGAGAGTGGTCCAATGGCCCCCGCGAACAGGCGATCAACCCCTGGTCTGATCGACCAGGCAAGGGCTGAGCCGCACCGATTCGAATTTTTCCAGTTGGTGCGTTTGCTTCGCCTGCACTACAGCAGGAACGGGCGTATGGACCTGGAAACCAGGCCACACGAAGATCCTCTGCGCTTTCGTTCGCAGCTGTCGCTGAACTTCCCGGCCAGTGAAGTCAGCGACCTGCAGTTCGAACGCGAAGGCAAGCTCTCGGCGGCAGGTTTGCCGCTGTCCGAAGTGCAGGTCACGTTCATGGGCCTGGTCGGTCCTTCGGGCGTGCTGCCGCGCCCGTACACAGAGCTATTGATCGACCGACATATTCAGTATCGAGACGACGCTGCACATGCGTTTCTGGATATTTTTTCGCATCGCATGACCACGCTGTTTTACGAGGCGTGGCAGAAGTACAAGTTTTACATCGAGTACGAGCGCAACGGCACCTCGAACTTCGACCGTTATCTGCTCAACCTGGTGGGGTTCGGTCCAGAAGGCCTGAAGCAGAAGTTCGACAAGGGCGAGTCTCCGCTGCGCCGCGAACTGTTCAGCTACTTCTCGGGGATGTTCGCCCAAAAGCCGCGCAACGCCCTGAACCTTGAGGTCATGCTGAGTTTTTACTTCTCGCTGCCGTTCAAGATCCAGCAATTCGCCGGACGCTGGCTGAAGCTCGACAGCAGCCAGTGCACGCAGTTGGGCCGCAAGAATGCAGTGCTGGGGCAAAGCGCTGTGGCCGGCAATCGCGTCTGGGATTACCAGTCGTGTGTACGTATCGAAATGGGTCCTCTGGAACTGGCCGATTACCAGCGTTTTCAGCCGGGCACCGAGGATTACCAGAAGCTTGTTGAACTGGTGCGTTTTTACATCGGTGCCGAACTGGACTTCCAGATTGCGCCGAAGCTCAAGCGCGAAGCTGTACCCGTGGCCCGTCTGGGTCGCCAAGGCAATGTATCGCTGGGCTGGCTTGGCTGGCTCAAACGCCCCGGTGTCGACGTGGAGCCTTCCCGTTGCGCCGTTTTCCATATTCCTTTTGATGGGGTCTCCCTGTGAACCTGAAGTCCCTGTTCGCCAAGCTGAACGAAACGAGCCGCACTGCCACTGAAAGCGCTGCTGCGCTGTGCCTGTCGGAGAACCATTACGACGTTGAAGTCGAGCACTTGCTGCTGCAATTGCTCGATAACAACGACAACGATCTGCCAGTGATCCTGCGCCACTACGATGTGGTGCCTGATCGCCTGCAGGCACAGTTGGTCACTGCGCTGGGGACGTTCAAGAAAGGCAACACGCGGACGCCTGCACTCTCGCCGCACATCACGCGCATGATCGAGCAGGCCTGGGTGCTGGCATCGATCGAGTTCGGTCAGTCACAGATCCGTACCGGCCATCTTGTGCAGGCCTTGCTGGATGACGATGCACTGCGTCGCGTGGTCATCGGCTCGGCGCCGGAGCTGGAGAAGATCAACGCTGACGACCTGCGCCTGAACATGAGCGCACTGGTCGAGGGCAGCCCCGAGACCAAGCTGAGCAAGCCACTGGCGAACGCCGACGCCAGCACGGGCGCCACCACCAAAGGCAACGGCAAGACGCCAGCCCTGGACCAGTACACCGTCAACCTGACCCAGAGCGCTCGCGATGGCCGGATTGACCCGGTGCTGGGACGCGAATTCGAAGTGCGGCAGATGGTCGACATCCTGACCCGCCGCCGCCAGAACAACCCGATCCTGACCGGTGAAGCCGGCGTCGGTAAAACAGCCGTGGTGGAAGGCCTGGCGCTGCGCATCGTGCAGGGCGACGTGCCGTCGGTGCTCAAGGGCGTCGCCATTCACACGCTGGATCTGGGCCTGTTGCAGGCCGGTGCCGGGGTCAAGGGCGAGTTCGAGAACCGCCTCAAGTCGGTCATCGAAGAAACCAAACGCAGCCTGCACCCGATCATTCTGTTTATCGATGAAGCCCACACGCTGATCGGTTCGGGCGGGCAAGCCGGGCAGAACGATGCCGCCAACCTGCTCAAGCCTGCCTTGGCGCGTGGCGAGCTGCGCACCATCGCCGCCACCACCTGGGCCGAGTACAAAAAGTATTTCGAGAAAGATGCCGCACTGGCTCGACGCTTCCAGGTCGTGAAAGTCGAAGAGCCTGACGAAGACAAGGCCATCCACATGCTTCGCGGGCTGCTGGCGAAGATGCAGGAGCACCACAAGGTCACCGTGATGGACGAAGCGCTGGTGCAGGCCGTACGCCTGTCCAACCGCTACATCACCGGCCGCCAACTGCCGGACAAAGCCGTCAGCGTGCTCGACACCGCTTGCGCACGCGTTGCCCTGGGCCAATCGGCACAGCCGGGAGCGCTGGAAGACTGCAAGCGTCACATCGACAACCTGAACGCGGAAATCGCCGTACTGGAGCAGGAAACCGCCAAGGGCAGCGACCACGCTCGCCGTCTGACGTCCCTGCACGAAGAGCTGAAAGCCGAACAGGAGACCCGCGAGTCGCTGGAGCAACAGTGGAAACGCGAGCTGGAACTGGTCGAGAAGCTTGGCGCACTCAGCGTTCCGGAAAGCGGCGAGCCTGATGCCGGGCAGATTGCCGCCGTACGCGCCGAACTGGCCAGCGTGCAAGGTGAGCAACCGCTGGTCCATGCACTGGTCGATGGCGGCACGATTGGCGAAGTGATTTCCGGCTGGACCGGCATTCCGCTGGGCAAGATGCTGCGCGACGAAATCGACACCGTGCAAAGCCTGCCCGCGCTGCTGGGCGAACGCGTGCTGGGTCAAGACCATGCACTCGAAGAGATCGGTAAGCGCATCAAGATTTCCCGTGCCCGCATGGAAGACCCGAACAAGCCGATCGGTGTGTTCCTGCTGTTGGGCCCGAGCGGTGTCGGCAAGACCGAAACGGCACTGGCCCTGGCTGACACGCTGTATGGCGGCGAACGTAACGTCATTACCATCAACATGTCCGAATACCAGGAAGCACACACCGTCTCCAGCCTGAAAGGCTCACCGCCTGGCTACGTCGGTTATGGCGAAGGTGGCGTGCTCACTGAAGCCGTGCGCCGCAAGCCTTACAGCGTGGTACTGCTCGACGAGGTGGAGAAAGCCCACCCGGATGTGCTCGAGCTGTTTTTCCAGGTCTTCGACAAGGGCGTGCTGGACGATGGCGAAGGTCGCGAGATCAACTTCCGCAATACCGTGATCATCCTCACCTCCAACACCGGTACTGACCGCATCATGCAGTGGTGCCTGAACACCGAGCAGAAGCCGACCCCCGATGACATCGTGGAAGGCCTGCGCGACGAGTTGAATCAGGTATTCAAACCGGCCTTCCTGGGGCGCCTGACCATCGTGCCGTATTACCCGGTGCAGGACGCGATTCTGGAACGCATCGTCGGCCTGAAGCTGGAGCGCATCCGCAAGCGTTTCGAGCGCAATCATCAGGCGGTGCTGCGTTACGACGAAGCGCTGATCAAGGCTATCGCGTCGCGCTGCACGGAAGTCGACAGTGGCGCACGCAATATCGACAACATCCTGTCCAAGACCCTCATGCCGGAGCTCGCTCAGCGGGTGCTGGAGCGGATGGCGCAGGACAAGCCGATTCAGAGCCTGACCATCGACCTGGGCAGCGATGGCGACTTCGCTTACACCCTGACCTGATCGATCACCCCATAGGTAAGACGTGATGAATAAAAGACTTCAAGGCAATTGTTCCTCGAAGCCAGCCTTGGCAAGGTGCCTGGCTGTTCTGGCAATGATGATGGCTCTGTCCGCCTGCGGCGTGACAGACCGCGTCGCCAAGCGCATGGATGACACCTGGGCTGGCGACATGATGTTCGGTGACAACGAAAAGGTCATCCTGACCACTGACGGCGGCAACCAGCTCAACCCTGACGAGTACGGTAAACCGCTCTCGGTGGTGGTGCGCGTTTATCAGCTGTCCTCTCTGGAGCGCTTCGAGTCGATCAACGCCGACACCCTCTGGGATGATCCGCAAAAGGCTCTGGGCAACACCCTGGTCGAAAGCCGGGAGCTGATTCTGTTGCCTGGCATGGGCCAGACCGATCAGTGGCCGCTGAACCCGAATGCCTCGTATGTGGGCATCGCGGCGTTCTTCCGCACCGACGTCGACAGCCGCTGGAAGGTCGCGTTCGACGCCAACACGCTGCGCAAGGACGGTATCTGGTTCTCGTCCGACGGCGTGCGTGTGCTGGTGGATAACAACTACATCCTCGCGGTGCGTGGCGTGGACGTGCTGAACAAACTCAAGACTGAAGAGCAGTTCAACAAATCCAATTCGATTCCCGAACAACCCGCCAGTAAAAGTATGACCGAGCGCGCGCAGGACGCAGCTGTCCAGCAGGTTCAGGACTCGGCCGGCAGTGCTGCCAAAAAGGCAGCAGACTCACAATTCAATTCTCTGTTGGAAGGCGCCAAATGAGTAAACAAAGCCGCGTGATGTGGTCGGAAGGCATGTTCCTTTTGCCGCAACATTTCCAATATCAGGATGAGTTTCATCAACATCAGCTTGCTGAGTCGACGCTGCGCTCCACGCCCTTTCACTGGGGCGTGCAAACGCTGGAAGTCGACGTCGAGGCGCTGGCGACAGGCTCCCTGCAACTGAAGCGTCTGAAGCTGGTGTTCCCGGACGGCAGCCTTTACGACGCGCCGCAGCACGACCCGCTGCCCGCCGCCCGCGACCTGAAAAACCTGATCAAAGGCGGAGAAATCAAGGTCTACGCGGCGCTCAAACTGCCTGAGCCCTTTGGCCTGAATTACGTTGAAGACGGCCAGGAACAGAAGAGCGCGCGACGTTTTCGCAAACAGTTCGACACCCTGCCGGACCTCAACGAAGGCGATCTGGAAAACGAAATCACCAGCCTGCGCCTGAACGTGGTGATGCTGGTCGATGGCGACAGTCTGGATGGCTACAGCTACTGCCCGATTGCCCGACTGGCACGCAACAGCATCGGCGGCTTCAACCTGGATGCGCATTTTGTGCACCCGACGCTGCACGTGGGCACCCACGAGACGCTGGTCGGTCTCGGCAGACGTTTGATCAGCGTGCTGCAAGCCAAGAGCAAGGCGCTTTCAGGCCGCCGCCGCGAGCGGGCTGACCAGATCGCCGAGTTCGGCTCCAGCGACGTCACCTTGTTCTGGCTGCTGAATACGGTCAACCGCGCCTACCCGCAACTGGCTCACCTGCTGGCGCATCCACGCCTGCACCCGGAGCGTCTGTATTTGTTTCTGGCGGAACTGGCGGGTGGTTTGCTGACCTTCTCGCTGGACACTCAGCTCACCGACATCCCCGATTACGATCATCAGGACCCGGCGGCCTCGTTGGTCAAGCTCGACGAACTGGTTCGTCTGCTTCTTGAAAACGTGATTCCGAACCAGTGCATCGTCATCAACCTGAGTCAGGTCCGGCCTTCGTACTGGCAGGGCCAGTTGCTGGACCCCCGCCTTACCGAAGCCGACTTTTACATCTCGGTGCATGCCGACATGCCTGGCTCCAGCCTGCTGGAACTGGTGCCACGTGCGTTCAAGGTCGGTTCGCCGGAAGACATCGAAGTGGTGGTCAACAGCGCCATGCCGGGCGTCACGCTGAACCACTCGACGCGTCTGCCAAACGCCATTCCGGTGCGCCTGGACAACCATTACTTCTCCATCGAGCCGCATGGCCGCGTGTATGAACGCATGATGGAAGCCCAGGCCATTTCCTTCTACGCGCCCAGCGCGTTTACCAATCTCAAGCTCGAACTGTTGGCGGTGCTTAAATGACTGAAGCCGTGATGCAAGGTGCCGCTACGGCCGCAACCGAAAAACCTACGCTCAAAGACCTGGTACGTGACTTCATCACCATGGCGCTGATTGTCCGTCGCGGCCGCCAGGCGATCTCGGTCACTGCCTTCGAATCCAGTGTCGATACCTTTTTCGCCAACCTGGAGCGTCAGGCGCGCAGCGCCAATTACAGCGTCGAACAGGTCAAGGACGCCCAGTACGCACTGTGCGCATTCCTCGATGAGAGCGTGCTGCGTTCGGGTGACAACGACATGCGTCGCCACTTCGAAATGGAGCCGTTGCAGTTCCGTTATTTCGGGGTTCACCTGGCGGGCGAAGGCTTCTTCGAGAAAATCGAACTGCTGCGCGCCGACGTGAAAAAGAACCTGGATGTGCTCGAGGTGTATCACCTGTGCCTGGCACTGGGTTTCGAGGGCAAATTCGGGCTGGGTCAGAAGGACCAGTTGCGCTACCTGGCCAACACGCTGGGCCAGGACATCGCACGCTACCGCAAGACGCCAAAGGCGCTGTCGCCTGACTGGGCACTGCCTGACCAGGTGTCGCAAATGCTTCGCCATGAAGTTCCGGTATGGCTTTACCTGGTGCTCATCGCCCTCGTATGCCTGGGTGTCTATCTGACGCTTGACTGGTTGCTGGGCAAAGACGTGGCCGCGTTGGCCGAACAAATCAGCCAACTGTTCAATGCTTGAGTCCCGATCAGGTAACCGAGTCAGGAAGACATGAAGACATTACTGCGCCTGTTAAAAAGTTTCTGGTTCCTGGTCCCGATACTGTGGCTGATCAGCCTGGCTGTCTGCTGGTTTTTCGCCCCAAGGATCAGTTGGCTGCAAGGCTACACGCTCGAAGCGATGGCGATCATCAGCGCCTTCTACCTGCTGCTGATCGTACTGCGCCAATACCGGCGGATTCGCACCGAACACAACCTCGAGAATCTGGTTCAGATCGAAGTTGACCGCTCGCTGAAGTCCACCGGCGAGTTCCGTGATCAGCAAGTGCTGCGCGACCGCCTCAAGCATGCCATTGCCATGCTGCGCACCGATCGTTCGGCAGGTGGTGGCGGCTCCTCGGCGCTCTACGATCTGCCTTGGTATCTGGTCATCGGCATGTCCGCAGCGGGCAAGACCTCGTTGCTGACCCGCTCCGGCCTGTCGGCCAGCATTGCCAGCAGCGCCAATGACACGGAAAGCGGCACCCAGCACTGCGATTGGTACTTCAGCCCTGAAGCCGTGATGATCGACACCGCTGGCCGCTACCTTCGCGACGATCAGTCCGCCAGCGAATTCGCGGCGTTCCTGCGCATGCTCAAAAAGCAGCGCAGCAAGGCCGCCGTCAATGGTCTGGTACTGGTGGTCAGCCTGCCGGAGCTGTTGGCCGCCTCTTCCGCCGAACGAAACGAAATGGGTGCGCGCCTGGTCACGCGCATCGAGGAATACACCGATTGCCTGGACGCCAATCCACCGATCTACCTGATGCTGACCAAGACCGACCAACTGCCCGGCTTCAACCAGGCCTTCGACGGCATGGACCTGAACGAGCGCCAGCAGCCGCTGGGCATGACGTTCGGGCTGAACGAGATCAACACCGAAAGCCTGCGCACGGTGCTCGATCGCAAGCTGGCGAACTTGCAGGCGCATGTCAGTCGCCACGTCGATGCACAGATCATTGCGCTGGGTGCCGATGCCAACAGCGCCCTGCTGAACTTCCCCAACTACTTTGCCGAGCTGTCGACGATCCTCGAGCAGTTCCTGCAGCATTTCGCGCGCAGTAACGTCAACGGTACTCAGTTGTTGCTGCGCGGCCTGTATTTCACCAGCGCCCTGCAAACCGACAAGCAGCTGACACCGGTGTATGAAGACGAGCTGTCAGAGTCGTTCGTCCTGCGGCCGGCGAAGCCATACGGTGCAGTGGAGGAAGAGGAAGAAGAACACCGGAAAATCAGTGATCGCAGTTACTTCATCACCGATACCTTCCGCCGCGTCATTTTCCCTGACCGTGACCTGACCCTGTACCAGTCACGGCATGGCCGCGACCGCTCGATTGGCCCGATCGTCATCGCTGCGGCGCTGTTCGCCGGGCTGGCCTTCATCGGCTGGCAGGCCCTGTCGTTCCAGAAAAACCGCGAGTGGCTGGCCAACATCAGCCAGCAGTTGCGCGAACTGGAGCAGTCCCCGGACCGGGCACAACGCCTTGCCTCGGGCCAGGGCCTGGAGCTGCTGCGCAATCAGCTGGCAACCATCGAGAAATACCGCACCAAGGGCGTACCGCTGCAACTCAGCGGCGGCCTGTACCGTGGCGACGATATCTACTTCGCCACCCAGACCGCCTACTTGCAGCAACTGCGCACCCAGGCGTTGGAGCCGATCACGCTGAAACTGCAACTGCAGATGCGTGAATTCAACGAGTTCGCCAAAACCATGGACCCGCAGTATGGCTTCGGGGCCGCTCCCGCCGGTTCCGACAGCAAAACCGGCAAGGCGCGTGCGCAAGGCCGGAAACTGCTGGACCGTGGCGCTCGCAACGTCGCTGCAGGCCGTCCGACAAGCCTGAGCAGCATTCCGCGCAGCACCGGCGACGTGACCAATCGCCTGACCGGCGCCGCGAGAAACACGGCCAGCCAGACACGCAGCGAGGCCATCGCCGCACTGCGTAACCCGGCCACCGCAAACGATGCGGCCGAGTTGTCGGCCACCACGGGCGGTTTGTCGCTGTCGGAGGAGATGCTCGGACGACTCGATGAACGGCAGGTGGCATCCATCATCGAGTCATACAACGCTCTCAAGCTTTATCTGATTCTGACTCAGCCGACCACGCACCCGGAAACCGAGTTCGTCAACGCGGCGTTGCCGGTGGCCTGGGCGGATATTTCCAGCGAGGCCAATCCGATCAGCGACGACGTCATCGAGGACAACTCGCCGGTCTACGTACAGTTGCTCAAGAACGGCGACGCGCCGGCCATGCCACGCAATGAGCAGTTGATCGACGAGACCCGCAAGAGCCTGAAGTTTTTCATGATCTCCAGTTCGCTGGTGGACCGTGAATACCTGCGCCTGCAACTGGAGTCCAGCCGTCAGTTTCCCGCTATCGGCCTGAATGATCTGGTGCCGATGCCGGGTCGTCAGTTGCTGTACGGTTCGGAAGCCGTGCCTGCGATTTTCACCCGTCAGGGCTGGGAAGAGTTCGTGAAGCCGGAGCTGATCAAGCTGGTGTCCGGCAATCTGCGTAACGAATCGGACTGGGTGCTCGACGGTGAAGGCGGCGACAGCGTGGTGCAGAAAGCCAACTTCGTCCGTGAGTTCATGTCCCGTTACAAGCGTGACTACACGCAGGTCTGGTACACCATGATCGACAGCGTGGGCGTGCGTCGCTTCAGCGACATGGCCAACGCCACGCAGCAGTTGTCATTGCTCAGTGACGTGCGCAATTCGCCGGTCAAGCTGCTGCTCGCCGCCGTCAACGACAACACGCAATGGGACGTCCCTGCTGTTCGCGAGGCGCAACAGACCGGGGTCAAGCGTGACGATGGCTTCTGGGGCAAGGTCACCGGCATCTTCGACAACAAGGAAGCAGCGGCCAGCGTACTGGTCTCGCCGCTGCCTGCGGTGGATGACGGCAGTCTGGCCAAGCGCTTCGAGCCTGTATCGCGGGTTTTCGCCACACAGAATGCCGAAGGCGCCGACAGCACCATCATGGATCGCTACCTGGCAGCACTGCGCAAGCTCAAAGTGCGGATGAACAACATCCAGCGCTCGCAGGATGTCGGCAAGAGCAGCAAGCAGTTGATCAGCGAAACCCTCGAAGGGCAGCCGAGCGAAGTCACCAACGTGCGTAACTACGTTGAAACCACGGTCGATACCAGCCAGGGCGGGCTTTCCACTTCGCTGCAAAGCCTGTTCAGCCTGCCGATTCAGTTCGCCTGGGAAACGCTGCGTGATCCGGCTGGCGAACAGATCGCCAAAGCCTGGGCCAAACAGGTCGCCAAGCCTTGGGAACAGGTCATGGCTCACCGGTACCCGATTGCTGCGGACAGCCGCAACGAGGCCTCGGTGAAAGACCTGCAGCGTTTCGTCGACCCGGAGTCGGGCCTGCTGCCCAACTTCAAACGCAATGAAATCGGCAATCTGTCCGATGGCGAAGGGCTCGGCATGGGCAGCGGGGCCAAGGCGGCGCCGCTGGTCAACCCGAAAATGGTCAGCAACATCGACAAGGCCAGTTCTCTGGGCGAAGTCATCGCCAGCCTCTCGGACCGAGACAACGGTTTCGAGATCATGCTTGAGCCGTCGGCCTACTTCACCGATATCATCTTCACGCTGGATGGCCAGGAGCAGCACTACCGCAACGGCAAGACCAGCTGGAGCCGCTTCTCGTGGCCTGGCACTACCACAGCGCCAGGCGCACGCCTGGATGTAGTCACCCTGTCCGGCGAACGCATTACCGTGTTCGACTACACCGGCCGCTGGGGCCTGCTGCGCATGAACGACAGCGCACGCGTCGCTGACCTTGACGGCATCCAGCAGCGATTCAGCTGGAACACGGCCAAAGGGCCGGTCAGTCTGGTGGTACGCAACTATGGCGGCGTGAAGCTGACCGACCTGGCCAACGTCAAGGCGCTAAGCGCGCTTAACGCAACCGATGGGCGGACCAAGTGAGGATGCACATGCTGGATCTGGAGGGCGGTCGATGATTGGCTGCTTCGGAAAAGTGCCCGCGAGCGCAGATTTCGTCAGCCTGCATGGTGCCAGCGACGATGTCTGCGAGTTCGATGCATGGCTGCAGGGCGCTCTCGCCGACATGCAGCACCGCGAAGACTGGCGCACGCTGTTCGATCGATTGCCCGTGTGCTTTTTCAGCTACCGGGCACGCAGCGGCAACTGGCTGGTGGGCGGTTTGATCAGTTCCAGGGACTCAAGCGCTCGGCGTTATCCGTTCTTCATCTTTCAAACGGTGAAGTCCAGTGACGCCGGGCTGTTTGTGAACCCGTTCACCCTGAGCGAACTGTTCGCCGGGCAGATCAAACCGCTGCTGCACATGGCCGCGCAAGGCGAAAGCACGGCGGTGCTGTTCGAACGCATCAGGGCCTTGCGACCGCTGCAAGGTCAGGATTTCGAGCTGTTCAGGCGTGTGCATGAGAAGTTTCTGGTGAACTTCACCCTGCGCGACATCGCGACCTCGCTGGAAAGCTCCTACCCGGAGTTCATCAGCAACGCCGTGCTCACCAGGCTGCAGGCGCTGAGCCGCCCATCGTCCAAGGCACCCGTTGGTATTTCGCTGCCACTGCCGGCAGAACGAGGCTTGAAGAACCCGACAGCCGATCTGTGGGTCAACTGGCTGACACGTATCGAACCGAACAGGGCGGTGCCGCAGATCAGCATTCTGGCGGATGATTTCATGCGCCCCCGGCTGTTCTGCTTTGCATCCCGCAACACCTCCGGCGTGTACCGGGTGGTGACGGGCGTGAGTGAGCATTCGGAGAGTTATGACGTACTGGCACCCTTCGACGCGTTCGACGAACACCACCGAGGCCATGTGTTTCCAGACATTGACCGCCCTCTTTATGACGTTATCGACCGCTTTGTCGATGTGCTGGATTTGAAGCCCGTATGAACAAGATCAAATACTACTTTTTGCGCTACCAGCCCTACGTTCTAGGGGTCTGTTTTTTCCTGGCGATCTTTATCGTCTGGAGCATCGGCCGTGCCCTGGGCTTCAGCTCGATGAACAGCCTGCTGACGGGGATCGGCCTGTTTCTGCTGTTGTCGGCAGCCTATGTGCTGTTGCTGTATCGAGGCGTATCACAGCATCAGAACCTGGAAGGCCTGCTGCGTGACGACGCCGACCAGGCGGTGCTCAACGCCAGCCCGGCGGACCGTGAAGAGGTCAGCCTGCTGCGCGAGCGCCTGCTGCAAAGCCTCGAGCGTCTGCAGAGCAACAAGCCGAACGGCAGCAACTCCAAGGACGCGCTATACGCCCTGCCCTGGTATCTGGTGATCGGTCAGCCCGCAGCGGGCAAAAGCACCATGCTCTATCAGTCGGGCCTCAACTTCCCCTACGCAGAACGCGAAGGCGCACGCGTGGCCGGGTTGGGTGGCACGCGCAATTGTGACTGGTTCTTCAGCTCGGAAGCCGTGCTGCTGGACACGGCCGGTCGCTACATGAACGATCAGGAAGAAGCCGGCAAATGGCGCGCCTTTCTGCAATTGCTGCGTCAGCACCGCCAGCGCAGACCGCTCAACGGCCTGATTGTCACCGTCAGCATTCATGACATCCTGCAGTCCTCGGTGGAGGACCAGGAGCGCATCGCCAAGCGCCTGCGCGAGCGCATCCAGGAAACCCACGCGCTGCTGGAAGTACGTCTGCCGGTGTATCTGGTGTTCACCAAGTGCGACCTGGTCCCGGGCTTCGTGCCGTTCTATCGCCAGCTCGACGATGTGGCGCGTGGCGAAGTGATGGGCAAGACCTTCCCGCACAAGGGCTTCGAGCAAGCCGACTGGGGCCAGCGCTTCGGTGTGGCGATGGAAGAACTGATCAATTACTGGAAACAGATCGCCAACCAGCAACTGGTGCTTCAGGACATCCAGGTCACTCGTCAGGACACTGCGGTGTATCGCTTCCCGCTGGAGCTGGAAGCCTTGAAACCGCGCCTGCTCCTGTTCGTCGATGCTCTGCTGCGCGCTAACCCGTATCAAAGCGCCGAGATGCTGCGCGGCTTCTACTTCACCAGCGCACTGGACGCCGATCAGCCCGAGATGGGCGGTCATACCCGCCAGGTCACCGAACGATTCCAGCTGGAAAGCGAGCAGGAAGCTGTCGATGGCAATGTCCAGCCGCACCCGCTGTTCATCAACAGCCTGTTCCGCAAGGTGATCATCCCCGATCAGCATCTGGTGGCGCTTTACACCACCAACCACCGCGAACGTCGCCGCAAGGCCGCCTGGATCGGTGGCGCAAGCCTTGTCGCGTTGCTGCTGTGCAGTCTGTGGGGCTGGTCGTACTGGAACAACAAGGACAACATCCAGTCCATCTCCAGCGAACTCGCTCAGGCCGCAGCCGAGGACAGCAAGGCCACCGGGCAGTACACCGAGTGGCAAACGCTGGATCGCATGCGCTTCTGGACTTCGCTTTACTACGATCGTCATCACGACGAAGGTGTACCACTGCGCTTGCGCCTGGGTCTTTACCGGGGCTATGACGTCGAGCCGCTGCTGCGCACGCGTTACTTCAACCGTCTGGAAACGGTGATGCTCAAACCGACCGCAGACAACCTGACGCGCTCGCTTTACCTGCTGACCACCATCAAGGTCTACCAGCGTAATGCCAAGGACCTGATGCCGGTCACCGGCGTCGACAGTGTCGAGCCCAAGGCGCTGCCGCCGGATAACCGCGCGCAATCCATCGCTGCCTTCGGCAAGGCCACGCTGGACACTTACGTGATGTTGTCGCGCGCCCAGCGTGAAAAGGCTGACCCGGCGTTCCTGAAAGCGAAGATGCCTGATTACTGGTACCCGGCCATCGCGCGTCAGACCGGCAAGACCATCACCGCGAATGCCGAGGCAGGCTCCAATCAGGATTACGAGTACGCCAGCCGACAGATCAACTTCTACAGCGATCAGATTCACGAACTGGACGTGCCGCGGATTCTCGACAACGCATTTCTGACATCCAGTTCGCGTAATTACATCAACAGCCTGTTGACGCAGTCGTTGAAGGCTATCGAAACGATCACGCTGGAATCGGACACGCTGTTTGCCTTTGGTCGTGCCGATTTCCAGAGCCTTAAAACCGAAGGTCAAAATCAGTTGAGCGCGATCGCCGGCAAGCTGTTGAGCACACCGAACATCGGCAAGATCGTGATTGCAGGTCACGCTGACCAGTTGGGCGACCCGCAGAGCAACATGCAGGTGTCCAAACAGCGCGCGCAGACCATCAAGACTTACCTGGTCGGCAAGGGCGTGCCCGCCGAGCTGGTGGACGCGGTTGGTGAAGGCAGCGAGAAGCCTCTGGTCAAATGCGATATGCAGCAACCCAGAGCTCAGCTAATTCAGTGCCTTGAGCCGAATCGACGCGTGGAGATCGAAGTACGCGCGCTCAATTGATCGCGCGTTGGCGAGCAAACCGAAGCCCGGGTTGTCCATATGAGACCTTGGCCGTGGCAAGAGAACCTTTCTTGATCGTTTCAGGAAGGTTAATCAAAAGGGCCGTGTTCTGTCCGCAGACGCCACGGCTTTAAATGAAGAAGGAGAAGCAGAAAATGGCATTTGACGCATACATCCAAATCGACGGCATCCCAGGCGAAGTTCTGGACGACAAGCACAAGGACTGGATCGAAGTGTTGGGCTACGAGTTCGGCGCTACCCAGGCCACCTCGGCGACCGCAAGCTCTTCGGGCGGTGCTTCGTCCGAGCGCGTTGCACTGAGCGACTTCAGCATCCGCAAGTCTGTGGACAAGGCTTCCGCCAAGCTGTTCGAAGCGTGCTGCAAGGGCACTCACATCGCCAAGATCCAGCTGAACGTCAACCGTGCAGGCGGCGACAAGCTGACCTACCTGACCATCAACCTGGAAGAAGTGGTTGTGTCTTCCGTGAAGGCGGTTGCTGGCGGTAGCCAGAAAGGCGAAGACAACGCAGTCAGCGATCTGCCGATTGAAGAAATCAGCTTCAACTTCGCTCGCATCAAGACTACCTACACCCAGCAGAGCCGTTCCGATGGCCAGGGTGGCGGTAACGTCACTGGCGGCTGGGACCGCACTGCGAACAAAGTATTCGCATAAGTCCGTGACACATCGGGTCGCGCAAGCGGCCCGTCTTCAACACCGTGTCTGCCCAGGCACGGTGTTCTTTTATCCTCTGATCAGAGTTGACTATGTCTGAATTTCTCAACGACCTTTCGCTTGCCGATCTGACGGCACCCATCAACGGGGGAAGTGGCGAGGACCTGAGCTTTTCCACCCTGTTCGATCAGGTCAAGGAAGCTCGTCGAGCAGACCCCGACTACCTCACCCAAGGTGACTGGCAAACCGATCTCAAGTCCTCGGACTGGGAACAGACCATCACGTTGGCCGCACAGGGCCTTGCCGAACAAAGCAAGGACCTGATGCTCGTCGCCTGGCTCAGCGAAGCCCTGGCGCACAAATACCACTTCGTCGGCATCACCTTCGGCCTGACCGTGGCCGAGCGGATCCTGCAAACTTTCTGGGACGATCTGTACCCGTCTCTGGAAGATGGCGTAGAAGAACGCGCTGCCCGCCTGGCCTGGCTGAAAACCACGCTGACCGAAGTCGTCGGCGGGCTGCCGATCACCCAGGGGCAGAACTTTGGCCTGTTGCGCTACGACGAGTCGCGCCATGTTGAAAACCTCGCGCTGCAAAATCCCAAGGCCATGCAGTCCGCTGTTGAAGAAGGCAAGATCAACGCCGAAATCTTCCAGCGCTCGGTGGTCCTGACCGACTCGGACCACCTGCGCCTCAAGGCCAGCGAAATCGCCGCCAGCCTGTACGCCTGCCAGCAGCTCCAGGCCACTGCCGACACGCTGTTCGGCCGCGACGCGCCGAGCCTCGTCACCCTCAGCGACATCCTGCAACGCGCCGGGCAACTGACCGAGAAACTGCTCAAGGACCGCGGCATCGAACTGAGCCCTGCCCCCGCCGCCGCTCAGGCCGCCCCCGAAACCGTCGTCGACCAACCCGCAGGTGCCGTAATGACCCAGGCCAGCCAGGACAGCGCGTCCGCACCACTGCGCACCACCCCGACCACACGCGACGAAGCCTTCACCATGCTCGCCGGCATCGCGCAGTTCTTCAAAAACACCGAGCCGCAAAGCCCCGTCCCGTACCTCATCGAGCGCGCCATCAAGTGGGGCAACATGCCGCTGGAAGGCTGGCTGAACGACGTCATCAAGGACAGCAACGTCGTGGACAGCATTCGCGATGTGCTGGGTACGAAAGAGCCTAAGCAGTAAGGGCGATCTGGTGGATCGGTCTGTATGAAGGTGCGTACAGACCGTCGGGAAATTTACACCTTCATGTAACTCGACGAAATTCTCGAGAATCGTAATAGCTGGTGGCTGGTGGCTGGGCAGGTTGTTCAAGTGGCTTGCTTCCTGGCGCAGGTATTCGACACCTGACGAAACTAGCTGGCTCGCGCAACACTCCGCGATCAACTCCGGCGCAGACAAAAAAGACAGAAAGCGCAGCCAAGGAATAACGACCCAGTGAGCACCGTATACGATCCAGACGCCCGAACAGTCAAGCATGCATCGGTAGCGATATTTTTAATGACCGTGACCCTTGGCATCATAGGTCCGTTAAGCTTTTCGGGGGGCTGGTGGATTTATGGATGTGCATCGTTGGCGGCGTTTATTTACATGCTTTATATACGATACACGTGTGAGCGCTACACGTTGTTTGCCTCTAGCTATTTCATGCTGTTGATTTTCCTCCTTGCATTTGCACCCGCGTGTGTCGGCTACACGGTTGTTACGGATGATTTAGGCGGCACTGCATTCGCGGGAGGGCTTGCCACGTTATTCATATTAACTTCTGTCACATTGGTTTATTTCTTTATCTATCTGACACCGGCGAAAGAATTTCCATTCGAGCTATCTGGAAACAGGGTCTCTTTCAGTCCCACTGATACATCCAGCCTCAAGTTGGGCGTTATCGCAGGTTGTGTAACGCTGCTTGCGTCCGGTGTTATCCGATCTGTTACACCGCTTACCACAGGCATTCTTATTATTCTGCTATTTTTATTCGGGTGTATTTTCATCCTCATTCACTCCCGTCATCTTATTAGAGGCCTGCGTACCCTCCGCACCCAAGAGAAAGCCATGCTCGCTCCCTATACGTTCATGCAAATCGATGAAATTCGCGAAGCCCGCAGTCGTTGGTGGCTGAGCAGGTTTTTCAAATGGTTCTCGTCTCGGCACAAATCGTAGAGTGCGTGACTCTCGATGATTGCTACATGGCCCTATGTATCGAAATGGAAAGCCCGCTCATTACTCAGCCTTCAAAGCCATCAACATAAAGCGCCTCATAACGCGCCATCGTATCGGTGAGCCGCTGCCGCAGATACCCGTTCGCATGCCCCAAGGCAGCCAGGATCTGCGCCGACTCCACCAGATAAGACGCTCGCTTTGCCTTCTTCCAGGTGGACGGCGCTGACTGAAGATTGGTGATGCGATCACACAACTTGACCGACGCAGCTTCTTTGGAATGACTGGCGATCCCGGCGAAATAAAGCGCTTCGGAAAACGGCACGATCAGGTTCTTGCTCAGGCACGCCACGGCTGAGGCGACCTCCATACCGAAAGCTTCAGCCAACTCATCCTGAGTTACCGGCGTATCCTCCAGCACGTCGTGCAGCAACGCTGTGGGCAAGGCGATTTCAAGCGCGCCCACAGATTCTTCGCGATGGGCAAAGATCAATTCGTTGGCGACCATTGCCACGTGGGTGGCGTAAGGAAGGTCCGAGCCTGTCATTTTTTGGCCGACGTGGGCCTGGGATGCGAATAGCCAGGCTTTGTTGAAGAGGTGTTGCGGGCATGATTTGGGCATTTGGGTCAGATTCCTTGAGACGCGATATAAGTCAGGAGCTGTTAGCTGATCTTCGGAGAGAGTACGCGCGTTTCCCTATCAGTCGCCCAAAGGGTCCTGCAGCGGCACACGCTCGAACAACTGTTGAGCCAGCCCCTGAATATGCTCGGACCATGCAACGTTCTTGACCCATTCCTCAGGCATACCCGACACCCCATACAAAGCGCCGGCGATTTGTCCGGCAGTGGCGGCTACGCTGTCGGCATCATCAGCCAGATTGGCGGCCAGCAAAATAGCATCTTTGAAGTTGTCGGTATTCCATACGGCCCACAGGGCTGCTTCGAGTGTGTCGATGACATAGCCTGAAGAGCGGATCTGGTCGCGATTTTTTTCTTTGTATTCGCCTGCGTTGATGATCAAAGCTCGCGGTCGTAACGGGCGAATCATCGGAGAAAGGGTTTCTTCTTTGTCTGCGCCGTTAAGGGCGAGATGCAGCTGTGCGCCGAGCAGTCTGCAACAACTGATGGCCTCTAGTGCTCGATGCGTGCATTGACTTTGGGCGGCACTATCACGCCAAGTAGCTGAGAGCGAATGTCGACAAAATATCGCAGTCGGGGCCAAGCGAATTATTGAGCCATTACCAGCGGTGGATGGAGCAGCATTTCCATACCAAAGGCCGCCATTCTTCAGTCTTTCTTCGATCGCAGTTCGAGTAGCATTGCCGATATCAAAACATCTGCCATTGTGACTGTTTTCGCCGCTTAGATACCAGCGGCCTAGTCTGGCTGCGTAATCGCTAAGGTCGAAATTGCCTTTCGCAAGATAATTGTCTGCCAGGCAGAGTGCCATGCTGGTGTCATCGGTCCACTCACCGGGATTGAGCTTAAAAGGACCGCCACCCACCATGTCATGGACGTGACTGCGATCACGAGGCAAAAACTCCAGTGTTGTGCCCACTGCGTCGCCAATGGCCAGGCCGAGCAAGCCCCCCTTCGCACGGTCCAGCGCCTGTTCTTCGCTGAGGGTACACGTCCGTGATGCTATCCAATCGGGCTTGCCCCTCGGCAGCCTGGGTGCATCAGGCTTCAGCATGTAATCCATGCGTTGAGTTAGCTGCGCGGAAGGTGCGGGCAGCAGGTGATCGTAGCGCTCAACATAGTGGTCGAGAATGTCGTTGGGGCTTCTCAAGTCGATCATGGGTCCTTCCAGGATAATCTTTCAAGGTGCAGAGCAGTATGGAAGCTGCTACCTGATGCCCGAGTCTATACCGCTTGTTAACGGCCAAATAGCCGCTCCCCGCTTTGCGCCTGGCTTCTGGATCAAAAGATCATCCTGCTCTCTCCTGCGGAATGTCGTGGCGAAAGCATCTGCAGCAATGAGATCTGTGTGGAAAAGATCAAAGCTGGCTTTGTCGATTTCGTAGTACTCCTCGTAATCGACCAAGCCATTGCTCACCGGGAATGATAAATAAAAACGGCCGGAGGTTTCTTCTATGCCCAAGGAGAACATGAGATCGCGATTTACGAAACCATCTTTAAAAACCATATTATCTCTCGAAATATTAATTTGAGCTAATCGCAAACCTAACGCACAGAACATACCTCTCTGATAAGATTTTCAGTCCTTAGCCATCTTGGCCGCCAACATTTTGTAAGCTTCCGTTTCGCGCCCCTCTATGAGTTCCATATAGAAATCTGTGTACGCAGCCTCCAGATCTTTATATGACTGTAAACGTGTCTCAGTGAAAAGCTTGTAACCTGGAATATCTCGTGGCTCAACCATTTTAGTAATTTGGCCTTGCTCTGCTCGGGAAAGTAAACCCTCAAGTTGCAATAACAATATTGAAGCATCAGGGTCGCAACGTTTATAAATTTCAAGTTTTTCGCGAAGCGTTATGGCAGCCACTCTCAAGGCTTTAACATCCATATTTTATTTCACCTCCAAGTGTCTATTGTGACGGCTTCCTGGCGGCGAACCATTAGCCACGCTTAACTACTACACTCCAAACATGACAATTGCAGTAGGACATTAGCCAATTCTCAAAGGAGCACATGCTATATACCTCAGAAAGCAGGTCATGCAGCATTAGAGTCGCAAGACATGTGCGCCACACAAAACAAAAGTTAAATGCCCGTGACACTCACTTTCATTCCTCGCCCATTTCCCTTTTCAACTTACGTAACAAAGGAGTCTCTCCACCAGTCAGCTCAATCCTGAACTCTGCGAAAGCATGCTCAAGATGAGAATATTGTTGCAAGCCCTCTTCGGTAAATAGGTAACGCCCCGGAATGTCTCGCCACTGCAACTTAACTGTTATCATGCCAGATTCGGCCAGCTTCATCAGTGGTTCGATCTCAACTCGAAGCTTTTCAACAACGGGATCTGAACTTCTCAAATCTTCAATCACCTCACGCAGCTTTTGCGTTTTTTGCTTCAGATGTTCAGCATTCATGATAATGACTTTGGCAGCAGTTGGATCGACGGAGGGACGAAGGAAAGCAGACATCTGCGACCGGCCTCAAGAGCGAAAATTGCAAATTTTTTCGCTCTTGGCAAGCGTAATAAAATTTATCTCTCAAGGATGCCACAACCCTTCGGGAAGCTTAAATTTCAGTCCGTTCGCTGATTGATTAGCTATGTAATAAACATCCATTAATGCTCGCACCAACTCGTAATCAGCATCTTCAAACTCTTTCGCCGCAAGAGCTCCAATGGAAAGCTTATGAAGTCTAGATCTATCTTTCTCAATACCATCAAAAAACAGCCTTTACATATAAAAACTGGTTTATAACTGTGGCATAAACAGGGAATGAAGGATTGCGTTTTATCCGTTCTCTAGTCAGATCGATAGCATAATCTATAAACTCTATAGCAGTATTAAACTTCATCACCCGCCCGCGCCCATTAATTTAAGCGCTTTTTGGGACTGTAAGTCATTTGCTTTCCATGCGTTTGACTAGGGATTATCGAAAGGAGAAGAAACGTCTTCGCTTTACCGTTTCAGCCTCGAAAGGAAGGTACGCTGCACTACCCTCTACTGAAGAGACTTTCGACGCTTAGCCATCTTGGCTGCCAACATCTTATACGCATCTGTTTCGCGCACCTCTGAAAGTTCAAGACAAAAATCAGCGTAGGCCTTTTCCAAATCCCCATAAGCTTGTAAGTTCGTTTCGGTAAAAAGCTTGTATCCTGGTATTTCTCGTGGCTCAACCATTTCTGTTATTTCGCCTTGCTCTGCTCGGCAAAGTAAATTCTCAAGACTCAACAACAATATTGACGCATCAGAGTCGCGCTGCTTGTAAAATTCAAGTTTATCACGAAGCGTTTTGGCAGCAACTTTCAAAGCTTTAATATTCATAACTACATCACCCCTAATTATCCAACGTGCCAATTAGCCTAGGCGCAGACCATTCACCACGATTAGTCACTATGCTCTGAAAAACATCTCCGGACCTAGCAACGCTTCCACCAAACTCGGTAGTCGGTGCGACTTTGCTCACAAAAACTTCTGTTGGCTTGATTGGTGTTATTTCGAATACAGAATATTTCGATGCTTCGCTGGTTAAAGGAAGGCCAAAAAGGTCAGCGAGCGTAGCTTTGCTTTGACTGGCTCTTCGTAATTCGTCCATCGTAGTAAAGAAGGGAGAATAGTCGCTAACTTCTTTCCCCACTGGTACAATTTTTACCAGTGGGGAATCCGTAACAACTAATTTCGGAATTGTGCTGCCAGACTTAATTTGGCCTATAGAACGGTTGATTATCTCATCAAAAGATTTGTCTGGCGCTGCTGCTTGCAATTTATCCAAATATAGCTGCCCATTTTCCGTTGCAAGATAGTCTACTATTTCCTTTTGAGAGAGGCCTTGCGCCTCAAACGTTTTTGCTTCCTTACGCTGAGCTTCATAAGGAACAAAATCAGGATCTTGCCTAGCATAGTGCTCGTGCATATTATCGGTTTCAGATGAGCATAGACCATATTTTCATGGGTACTTGTGAAACACCATACTAGCAACAACACTTGAGCGTCATCTCTTCGTATGAAATCATCTTTCTCGTAAGAGCTAATGCAAACTTTTCAAAAGCTGTACATGCGCAAGTACTCCACGCCAGCACCGCTTTTAAAAAATTCGATACTAGTCGGGAAGTATAATTTTCAATCCGCGAGCTGATTGTATAGCAACATAGTGAGCATCCCTTAAAGCTCGGTCCAACTCTGGGTCGGTTTCCTCAAACTCCTTTGACGTAATAGCACCTATACTCAATTGATGAAGCCTAGACTTATCTTTTTCTGTTCCCTCAAAAACGGCTTTCACATAGTCGAGCTGAGCAAGGAGCATATCGTACACCGGAAACTGAGGGCACTTGTCACGTCTATCCACAGTTACTTCGATAGCTTTTTTAATATAATCAATCGGCGCTTTAATAATCATGGTTGGCCCGGCGCAATGAGTTTAAACAATTCTTTCTGGAGTGCCGTCATTTGTCTAGCTCCCCCTATTGCATCATAAGGCTGATGGCGTATAGACCATGTATCAACTACGGGTGCAGACGTACTCCTTAGCAACGTTACTTTATCAGTGGATTGATAAACATTCAATACTTTCGGCACCACTGTCTCAGTTTTGTAGATTTTACCAAGTGGGTTGATTCCTAATTGGCCCGGCGCAACATTCGGCGTTGGCGAGAACCAAACCCCTTGCACACCGCCTGGCACTTGATACTGCCAAAGATTCTTGCCTCTGTTGATCGTTTCGACATAGACCGGTTTCGTAAAATCTAGTCCAGACATGTATTTTTCGTAATCGACAGGCTTGAGTCCTTGCGACTTGAAAAAGTCAACAGCAGTTTCTCGATTTCCACGAATATAAATATCTTGTACAAGATCACCAGTACGACCAAATCTTTTGTTCAGATAATCTCGGCGCGATTGTACCTCCAGCACTTTCTTTTCGGCTGGCTTCGCTTGCGGTCTTGCAGCGGGTTGTTCTTGTTTATCATATTGTTGCGCATCTGGTTGTTTGAAAGACACCGGCTCAGTATCCCTCAACTCCGGCTGAGCCAACAACTTCTGCTCATTACGCGCCAACCAATTCGCGAACTGCTTGTTCGAAATCTCAGCCTGAAGCTTGGTACTGCGTGCTGCGATGCTATCCATGCTGCCCATGAGGCCTGCCTTGACCTGCCCACGTGTCACGTAGGTCACGATAGCAGTAAAGAGCAGCAGTACCAGTTGCTCTTGGCCCTTTGCAAGTTGGCGGGCAGCGCGATCAATGCGCTCCTGCATTACGTATGCCGACCCCCCGGTAGGGTCGAGGCCCTCGGGTTTCAGGCCTTCGTCAGCATGCCAGGCGGTAGCAAAGCCTTCCTGCAGGGTTGCAAGGCAAGCGGGTAGGCCTTGGTAGAAATACTCAGCGATAGAGGCGAGGCCTAGCGTCAACAGGATCAGATTGCCAACCTGTAGCCCGATACCCGCCCCCGCTGCTGCTACCGGCACGGCGCCTACACCAAAGAAAAACGACCCGGCAACGCCGCCAGCAATGGTGCCGACCGCGACGCTGCCGCCCAGAATCATCGCCACTTCTTTGACCAGTTGCAGCAGTACCGGGAGGATCTGTTCGATCTCGATAGACGCCCACTTGCGCTTGAGGTCTGACTCGACAATATCGCGGGAGAGCCTCATGGCTGCTTTCACCGAATCGATGCGATTGCTGCCCATGTAGCCGAATGCTTGAGTCGCGGCGGTACTGACGCGCCGAGTGAAGCCATTCCAGCTGTCATGAGCGCTCTGCAGCCCATCGCTGTAGCCTTGGTTTAGCGTATTGAATTTATCATCGAGGTTTCGCTCGATGTCATCCCAGCTAGGAACATTGGCTAATAGGTCCATTTACACGTCACAGTCCTGGGTTGAAGGAAGCTAGCACCGGTGCCTTGCGTGACCACGAATCAGCGTAGTCTGGGCAGCGCGTATGTCGCCTGTCAGACCTGAATATTTGAGCTGAATTTCAAGGCGAGCTCATTTTTCTCATCTGCGAAACAGACCGCAATGATGCCGTTAAGCCATCAACCAGTCGAGTCTTCACTTAAATCATCGTGAATACTGAGTATTTACCCATTAAAAAGTATCTGGGCTCGGGGAAATCAAAACACCCATAGATAGCGTGTCTTCATCAGAACCACAGCCAACGCCTGAGCCGCATGGTTGTGGTTGACACGGCGCAGCACCACGGTGTTTCCTTTCATACTTTAAGATAAGAACTGTAACGGTTTTGTGAGAGATGTAGGGTATTTTTACTGAGCTAGTGGCACTTTCACACTAATTTATGGTCGCACGCTGCAGTATTTGCGAGATGTGGAATGCGTCTGTAGCCCTGGTCCTACGAGATTTTCGGAGGTTTAGGGCGCGATCCACATCCGTGGTTAATGTCAATCCAATGCCCTAAATGATTGATACTTAAGCACCAGACCTAAGCCGTGACTTGTCAGTTCGTAATCGTTAGCCGCTAAACCCGGCGGTGCTGGCCTCCCTGCCCTCAAGGAGATATACATGTTGATGGACCTTGCCGCGATGCTTTCGCCGCAGAACCGGCGCCTTTTCAAGTTCAAGAACCTCGCCAATCCTGAGCAGGAACTGCTGCTGGAGTCCTTCCGAGGGACTGAAGGTCTTTCGCGTGCGTACCAATTTGATCTGCTATTGGTGTGCCAGGACTCCGGGGTCGAGCTGAAGTCGATGATGGGCCAACATGTGGTCATCGAGATCGAGCTAGCCGATGGCTCGCCACGCTACATCGCTGGCTATCTCACGCGCTTTGCTAGCGGTGGCAGCGACGGCGGCATGGCCAAATACACGGCAACGCTCAACCCCTGGTTCTCGATGCTGAAGAACCGCTTCGACACACGTATCTTCCAGGGGAATACGGTTGAGGAAGTCGTTACCCAAGTGTTCGCGATGTGTACCGCGTTCTCCAAGCATGAGTTTCGCCTGAGCAAGCCTCTCAAGCGCTATACCTACATCACTCAATACCGCGAATCCGACTTCAACTTCGTCCAGCGCCTGCTGGAAGAAGAAGGGATGTTCTATTACTTCGAGCATACCGCCGAAGGCCACACCATGATCATCTGCGACGACTCCACTACGCTGGTGCCGTTGCCGGAACAGCCCCAGATACGCTTCCATTCGGCATCTGTTACCGAGACAGCCGACTCCATCACCGATTGGAACGGCGACCGCAGGCTGCAATCAGGAAAAATGGCGGTTCAGACGTTCGACTATCGTCAGCCTAACAACAGGCTGCCAGTGACCATGAACAGCCTGAACCAGCAGGGTGACGTTGAGAACTTCGAGGTGTACGACTTCCCCGGCCAGTACACCCATGGCACTTATGATGAAGGTGAGGCGTTGTTGCGCTTGCGCGTTGAAGCGCTTGAGTTGAGGGGCAAGAGCTTTCGAGGGGCCAGTAACTGTCGCGCCATGAAGCCTGGCTATACCTTCGAACTGCTGCAGCATTACGACCACGATCAGGGCTCGCCTGAAGATCGTCAATTTCTGCTCGTTCTTATTGATAGCGAAGGCCACAACAATTACCTCAACGGCCAGCAAGCCAGTTACCGGAACACCTTCTCCTGCGTACGCAAGAAGATAGTTTTCCGCCCACAGCTCACCACCAACCGCTCCGTCATTTCCGGTCCGCATACCGCTATCGTTGTGGGCCCGCCCGGAGAAGAAATCTTCACAGACGAACTGGGTCGCGTGAAGATTCAGTTCCACTGGGACCGCAAAGGCGAGCACAACGACAAAAGCTCCTGCTGGGTCCGCGTCGCCCAATCTGGCGCAAGTGGCGGTTTTGGTAGCATCCAGATCCCGCGCGTCGGTGACGAGGTAGTGGTCGTTTTCCTTGATGGCAACCCTGACCGTCCGCTTGTCATGGGCAGTCTGTACAACAGCCAGAACACGCCGCCGTGGTCGCTGCCTGCCAACAAGACCCAGAGTGGTTTCCTGACGCGTTCGGCCAAGGGGGATGGCGGTACGGCCAACTTCTTCCGCTTTGAAGACAAGGCCGGTGCCGAACAGGTGATTGTGCATGCCGAGCGCAACATGGACACCGAGATCGAGCTGGATGAAAAGCACGAGGTGGGCAATAACCGCAAGGTGACGGTCGGCGGCACGAATACGGAAATCATCCAGAAAGATACTGTGACGAACGTGCAGCAGGGGTCGTTTACGCTAAAGGTCGACAACCAATTCATTCAGGTGGATGCCAAGCAGTACATCCTTCTCAAAGTGGGCGATAGCAGCATCTCGATCACTCCGGAAGGCATCCAGATAAAAGGCAAAGTGATCAATGTTCTTGGCGAGAGCACCTTCGTCAAAGGTGACCGAGTCGACATCAATAAGTGAGAACGCAGGGCATGGAACGAACAAGTCTCTACGACCGTATTTCCGCAAAACGTATTGCGGATGAGGAGGCAGCACGCAAGGCGGCGCTGGAAGCTCCGGTCGTTGAAGCTGTCCCCGAGCCTGAGCCAGAACCGATCACGCCATTGCAGGACGTGCCCAGCAGTTTCAATTTTGGTGGCTTTAATCTGGCCTTTCCTGACGGCGTCCTGTTTCGTGATGTCCAGGTTACGCTTGAGTACAAAGGCGAGCCGCTCATGTTGTCTGTCAAACGCAGAGACGTAATGCAGGGTGAGGCGCTGGAAGCACTTTTCGAAAGCTCGGTGCAGACCTTTCGTGAGCGCGACCCTCAACTCCGTATTATTCGTCGGCGGGACTGCACCTTGGTGGGCTGCACTGCGAAAGCGCTGGATTTCCACTTCAAAGAAGGCAGCGCAGAACAACACGCACGACTGGTAGGTGCGCTTGTTCCGCTTGCCGGAAAGGATGTGCTGCAGTGGTTGGAAATTTCTTGCCTGATCGATCCGACCAAGCCGGACCTCAGCCTCTGGCTGGCGGATTTCGATAGCATGCTGGGCGGTCTCGCCGCACAGTGATTGTTTCTTTTTTGATTTCAGGAATTCTTATCACATGGACTACGAGTTGCACGAAGGCAGTATCAAGCTGCCAGAGGGATTTCAGGACCGCACAGTGAACATGTTCGTCATGGGCTCGACGCTGCCTGCCCCGCTGAGCATTACAGTTTCCAGAGACACTCTGCTACCTTCCGAGCACCTGAAAACCTATGTTGATCGCCAGGTCAAAATGCTTTCGTCCAAGCTACGCGGTTACACGCTGCTGAACAGAAAAGCAGTTTCGCTATCGACCGTGGCCCCTCTCGAAGGTATTCAGATCGACGCGTATTACATGACCGAAGGGCGTCCTTACTATCAACGTCAGGCGGCGTTTCTGATCGAGCCTGAGCGCGCGATCGTATTCTCGACCACGTCCCAGACGGACTTCAGTGTCGAGCAGACCCAGGATTGGGAAAACTTGTTGGCCAGTTTCCAGCCTCGCGTGTCTGATACCTCTCCAGCCAACGGTAGCGAACAGGAGTAACGCTCATGTTCGAGGCCGCGCGCTTTGGTGACGAAATATCGCATACCGGCGCCCTGGGGGGCTTCCTGATCGGGGCTGTGCTTGGTATTGCGCTCATTGCGACGGTAGCGATCGCAACCTTCACGTGCGGGTTCGGCGTGGCTCTTCTGGCAGGACTTGCAGCAGGCGTCGGAGGTAGCCTGCTCACCGCCGCAGGAGAGGCGATAGGGAGTATGTTTTCCTCCCCTTCCGGCACGATCATCACGGCCTCACCCAATGTGTACATCAACAACCGCAAGGCAGCGCATGTTGAAAAAAGCATTGGTGCCTGTGACAAGCATCCGGGGCCGGTCAAGATTGCCGAGGGTTCGACCAACGTCTTCATCAACAGTGTGGCGGCGGCGCGCAAAGGCGACAAGCTGACCTGTGGCGCGACCATCTCCGGCGGCTCCGACAACGTATTCATCGGCGGCGGCAGGTATCGCTATCTGCCAGTGGACGACGAAATTCCAGGCTGGCTGCGCACTACCGTCGATGTACTGATGGCCGTGGCGGGTGCGGCAGGTGGTATAGCCCAGTTGATCAAGGCCGGAACGCAGGCAGGCATGAAAGCAGTGCTGCCCTGCGCCCTGAAGTTCACCGCAGGTTTCGTCGCCGGCGAAGTGGGCAGTCGCTATGTGGTTGAGCCTGTGATGCGCAGTGCCATCGGCGGCCTGAGCGGCAACCCGGTCGACACCACCACTGGGCGTAAACTGATTCCCGATGAAATCGACTTCAGCCTGCCCGGCCTGATGCCTATCGAGTGGTCGCGCTTTTACGCCAGCAACCTGGACGTCGACAGCGTACTTGGCAAAGGCTGGGTGCTGCCGTGGGAACAAAGCCTGCGCAAGCACGGCAGCTTCCTCTACCTTACGGACAACCAGGGCCGCACCGTACCGTTCGTGGACATAGCACCCGGCCAGCGCATCTACAACCCTCACGAACAGGTTTATCTGGTCTGCACGCAGGGTGGTCACTACCTGCTGCAGACGCTGGACAACATCTTCTTCTACTTCGGCGAAGTGCCTGACGACAACAAACCGGTTCCGTTGGATCGTATCGAAAACGCACTCGGTCACTTCCTGCATTTCACCCGCACCGAACAAGGCACGCTGACCGACATCAGCGCGACGGGCGGGGTGCGTGTGCACCTGCATTACGACGAAGTGACCACGCGCCTGACCTCGGTCAAGCGCATCGTCGACAACGAGGCTGTCGAAACCCTGGTTCAATACCACTACGACAGCAACGGTCAGCTCGCTGAGGTGTTCAACCGCAACGGTGATTCAGTGCGCCGTTTCAGTTACACCGATGGCGTCATGACCCGCCACTGCAACGCACTGGGCCTGACCTGCGAGTACCGCTGGGAAATCATCGACGGCCAGCCACGCGTCGTCGAACACCAGACCAGCGATGGTGAGCATTTCCACTTCCGCTACGACCGCGAGGCCCGCACCACCTGGGTCACCGACGTACTGGGCCGCGAGCTGGAAATTCATTACAACAAGGACCATCGCGTCACCTCGAGCCGCGACTACAGTGGCGATCACTACGTCATCGAGATCGACGACACCGGCAACATGACCGGGCTGACCCTGCCCGATGGCAACCAGTTGGCGTTCGAGTACGACGAGTTCGCTCGGTTGCTCAAGGAGACCGATCCGCTGGGCCGCAGTATTCGCTACCAGTACCACCACCTGACGACGCTGATTACTCAGGTCGATTACCCGGATGGCAGTACCTGGAAGGCCAACTACGATGCCAAAGGCAACCTCGTTGCCGAGATCGATGCGCTGGGCCACAAGACCGAATACCTCAACGGTGAGGACGGCCTGCCGCACACCATCGTCGACCCGACGCTCAAGTCCAAATACCTGTGGTGGAACAACCTGGCGCAAGTGCAGCGCTTTCAGGACTGCTCGGGCAAAAGCACGCATTACCGCTATGACGAGCGCCACCACCTCGTGGCCGTCACCGATGCCCTGAACAACACCACCACGCTGGAACGCAAGCCCGACGGCGAAGTGCTGCGCATCAACCACCCGGATGGCACCAGCGAGACCTTTACCTACAACGAACTGGGCCAGGTCCTGACCCACACCGATGGCAAAGGCCAGACCACCCAGTTGCTGCGCAACGGCCGTGGCCTGCCCAAATGGCGACAGGATGCCAAAGGCAGACCATCACCTACGAATACGACAAAGCCATTCGCCTCGTCGCCCTGACCAACGAAAACGATGCGACCTACCGCTTTGCCTACGACGACGCAGACCGTCTGATCGAAGAAAAACGCATCGACAACCTGACCCGCCGTTTCAGCTACAACCTCGGCGGGCACCTGACACAGGTCGAGGAAATCGGCTACGGCGAGAAAGGCGAACAGCCACGGCGCAGCACCCATCTGGAGCGCGATCCGATAGGCCGTTTGCTGGCCAAACTCAACGACGACGCGCGTCAGGACTACACCTATGACGACGGCGACCGACTACTGTCAATCGAGCGCAAACCGACGGACACCGGCAGAAAACTGGGCGTCACCGCCGAGAAACTGGAATTTGCCTACGACCTGCTGGGGCGACTGACCACAGAGACCACGCCGCAAGGCGCACTGGCCTACGACTACGATCCACTCAGCAACCTGACCACGCTGACGCTTCCTACCGGCCAGCACCTGAACCACCTGTATTACGGCAGCGGCCACCTGCACCAGTT
>Ga0182228_1000037_pt1 | contig 31985 bp, 28 predicted proteins | sample G6R1MG_19_FD_128385 | JGI IMG/M metagenome (GOLD analysis project Ga0182228, IMG submission 128385) | Miscanthus phyllosphere microbial communities from Michigan, USA - G6R3_MAIN_07NOV2016_LD1 MG | ecosystem: Host-associated > Plants > Phyllosphere > Phylloplane/Leaf | place: USA: Michigan... | reverse complement strand
GAAGCCTTCGCCCAGATTGCCGCGCTGGGTTCTTTCAGCGCCGCCGCACGCCGTCTGGGCAAGAGTCAATCGACCATCAGTGAGGCGATCGCCCGCCTGGAAATCGATCTGGGGCTGGAGCTGTTCGACCGTTCTTCCAGGCAACCAGTCCTGACCGAAGCGGGTAGGGTGATGCTTGGCCGTGTCGATGATCTGCTGTGCGCCTCGGACCGGCTGCGTCGTGCTGCCGCGCGGCTTGCAGCAGGCGTCGAGCCGCGGCTCACGCTGGTGCTGTCGGATGCCAACCAGTTTGCTGATTTCGAGCGGCTGATGACCGAACTCGATCAACGCTTTCCAGAGCTGGAGATGGAATGCGTGTTCGCCGAGCATGGCGACGCCATCAGCCTGGTGCAGTCGGGGAGGGCGTCGCTGGGGCTGCTGTCGGCGCAAGCCAGCTACCCACCGGAAATCGGTCACGCGACCATCGATGAAAGTGCCGATTTCGGTCTGTTCGTGTCGCACAAACATCCGCTTGCCGCGCTGGAACGGGTCGATTACCAACAGTTGTCCCGCTATCGCGCCTTGCGCCTCAATACGCTGATCGAGCACAGCATCCCCACCGACGACTTGCCCACCAGCGGCCATCGGCACTGGTCGGCACCCAATTACCTGCTGTTGATGGACATGGCTGCGTTCGGCTTTGGCTGGTCGGCATTGCCGCGCTGGCTGGTGTCGCGTTATTCGGGCGGACTGCTCAAAGAACTGCACGTCTCCGGTTGGCCGCGGCGCTCGGCGGTGGACGTCATCTGGTCGTTTCAGCGCAGTCTGGGGCCTGCGGGCGCGTGGCTGCTGGAGTCGCTGGTGCCGTTCGCGGGAGAGTGAGACGGGTTTAAGTGAATTCCTGTACGCCACAAGCCCTTCCAACCTCGCGACTGCAACAGAATCCCGCTATAAAGAGTGCCTGCAACCCGACGGCAGAAGGAATCAGGCATGGCTTTCGATTGGCACTCCGACCTCATCACGCGTGATACGCCAGTGGATGACACCTATCGGAACACGCAGAACGTGAGGCGTTTCATGACCGGGCAGTGCGGGGCGTCGTTCAGGTTCGATCGGCCATTCATGGCATGGATCAACAATGGCGAGCCCAAGAACATGGGGCAATTCGCGGACCAATGGTTGCGCCTGCATGCCGCAGCTTCGGCGTCGAACTGATATCACGGGTCAATCGGGATCGGTACGGCGTGGCCCCTGTACTCGTGAATGTTGTTCACAAAAGTACCTATCGCGCTGACTGGGTCAAAAAAACCAGAATTTCTGAGCTCAAAACGCCATTATTTTTGCATGCGAGCGGTTTTTCTCGTAGCGTGCTTGTGCCGCCCCGCATGACGGGAAAGCGGCGCAACCAATACCTCAGGTGCCGCCGCTTTGACCCCGACAGATTTACAACATCTCCAGAGCCGATTGGCGGCTCTGGAGCAGGAAAATGCCTCGCTTAAAGAGAGCCTGAGCGTCACCGGTCGGGAGGCCGAATACGCCCTGGCCCAATCCCAGGAGCGCTATCGTTTTCTGTTCAACGCCATGGATGAAGGCTTTTGCATCATTGAGTTCTTTGACGGTCCACACGGTCCGCTGAGCGATTACATTCACATCGAAGCCAACCCGGCCTACGAGTACCACGCCGGCATTTCCAACGTGGTGGGCAAGAAGCTGCGCGAGATGGTTCCCGAGGAGGCTGATGGCTGGCTGGAGTTTTACGGCGACGTGTTGCGGACCGGCAAGCCGATCCGTTTCGAGCGCGAACTGGTGGCCACAGGGCGCTATCTGGCCTTGACCGCGTTTCGCATCGAGCCGGCCAGCCGCAAGCAGGTCGCGGTGTTGTTTCAAGACATCACTGAACGCAAACGCGCTGAACTGGCGCTCAAGCAACTGAACGAAACTCTGGAAGCACGCATTATCGAAGCGGTGGCCGAGCGTAATGTGCTGGCCGACGTCGTCAACGGCACCAATGCGTTCATTCATGTCGTCGACTGCAATTTTCGCTGGATGGCCATCAATGGCGCTGCCCTGCGCGAATTCGAGCGTCTGTTCGGTGTTCGGCCGCAGGTGGGTGACAATATGCTCGACCTGCTCGACGACCGGCCGCAGAGCAAGGCTGATCTTGAACGGCGCTGGACGCGTGCGTTGGCGGGCGAAGAGTTCGCCGAAAGTGTCAGCTTCAGTGACTCGAACGATCCGGCCAGTCATTTTGAAATACGTTACAGCACGCTGCGCAATGCTCAGGGGCAGGCCATTGGGGCCTACCTGTTTGCCTACGATGTCAGCGAACGGCTTCGCGAGCAGGAGCGCCTGAGCCAGGCTGAAGAAGCCTTGCGCCAGTCCCAGAAGATGGAAGCCGTAGGCCAGTTGACGGGCGGTATCGCCCATGACTTCAACAACCTGTTGACCGGCATCACGGGTTCGCTGGAACTGCTCAAGACACGGGTGAGCCAGGGCCGTTTCAATGAACTGGACCGCTACATAGGGGCTGCGCAGGATGCCTCCAAACGTGCGGCGTCACTGACTCATCGATTGCTGGCGTTTTCGCGCCGGCAGACCCTTGACCCCAAGCCGGTCGACGTCAACCGATTGGTCATCGGCATGGAAGAGCTGATTCGTCGTACGGTCGGACCGCATATCACTGTGGAGGTGGTGACCTCGGTCGGGTTGTGGTCAACGTTCATCGATGCACCGCAGCTGGAAAATGCCTTGTTGAACCTGTGCATCAACGCCAGGGACGCCATGCCGCGCGGCGGGCGAATTACCATCGAGACAGCCAACCGCTGGATTGACGAGCGCGGCTCACAAAGCCGCGATCTGATCCCCGGGCAATACCTGTCGCTGTGTGTCAGCGACACCGGTACAGGCATGTCGCCCGAGGTCATCAATCGGGCCTTCGACCCTTTCTTTACCACCAAGCCACTGGGGCAGGGTACGGGGCTGGGCTTATCGATGGTGTACGGTTTCGTGCGCCAGTCCGGCGGGCAGGTGCGTATCTATTCCGAGCCTGATCAGGGCACGAACATGTGTCTCTACCTGCCGCGTCATTACGTTGGGGCACCGGAAGAGATCGAGGCTGCAGATGCTGCTGGATCGGCGCCTGTGCAGACCGAGCGCACCGTGATGATTGTCGACGATGAGCCGACCATCCGCATGCTGGTGGCCGAAGTGCTGGAGGATCAGGGCTACATTCCGATCGAGGCGGGCGAAGGCGCATCTGCGCTCAAGGTGCTGGAGTCCGATGCGCGTATCGACCTGCTGGTCACTGATGTCGGGTTGCCGGGGGGTATGAATGGCCGGCAATTGGCCGATGCCGCGCGCATCATTCGACCCGACCTCAAGGTGCTGTTCATCACCGGGTACGCTGAGAACGCCATCATTGGCAACGGCCATCTGGATCCGGGGATGTGGGTGCTCACCAAACCCTTCACCATGGAAGCGTTTGCCAGCCGCATCTACGAAATGATTGAGCGTGAAGACTGATTCCAGCAGCCGTCAGCGGGTGGGCGGCGCCTGGAATTCACCCTTGGACAAGCCTTCCACGTCATTGCCCATGCTGTCACGAATGCTCAGGTCTGCGCCCTTGTCGGTCAGCTCCTTGAGCACTTCGGTGCGTTTGAACAGGGCGGCGTACATGGCTGCGGTCTGCCCGGCATTGTTGGTGAGGTTCGCACCGCAATCTGCCTGAACCAGACGCTTGGCGATACTCAGTTCACCTTTGAAAATCGCACCCATCAGCGCCGTATTGCCGCGATTGTCCTTGGCGCAAGGGTCTGCTCCGGCATCTATCAGGCGTATCACCGAGTCTTCATGGCCGTGATAGGCCGCGAGAATCAAACCGGTATAGCCTTGTTCATCGCGGATGTTAAGGTCGTAATGAGCCTCGATAAACGTGTCCAGCATCGGGTTGTTGCCTTCACGGGAGGCGTCGAAAAACAGCGTGCGCAGCTGGCTGGCCGTCTGCTCGGCAGTCAGCTCCGGGGGCGGTGGAGTGGGGGTCGTTGTTGATGTCGGTGGTGTGGCGTTCGCGGCTGCGGCGAACAGCAGCAAGCCATAGATCAGATGCTTCATGGGCGTTCTCCTGACGGGAACCGTCCCGGCGACTGAGCACCGGGACGGGGTATCAGATCATCAGTCCTTGAGGCTTGCAGCCAGGGACTTGACCTTGCTCAGATCGCCTTTGGCGACTTCGGCTACCCGAGTGCCGTAGTCCGGATCTGCCTTGTACAGGTACGACAGCATGATGTTCTTGCTTTCAGTATCGGTGTCGGCCAGCGACTCGCCGAAGCTCTGCACCAGGTCAGTCTTCTCTTTCGCGCTGTAGGAGCGATACAGATCACCCGCCTGCTTGAAGTTCTGCTCACGCGTGATCTTCGCCTGCTGGGTAGTGCCACTGAGCGGCAGTTCGCTGTAGCGCGCCTTGTCATCCGCTGGACGAGGTTCCAGACGGCTCGGCTCATAGTTGACGCCGCTGGTGGTGTGGCCAGTATTCAGCGCACCGTCCTGATTACCGTTGTTGACCGCAACCTTGGGCTGGTTGACAGGCAGGCTCAGACCATTCGCGCCAAGGCGATACATCTGGGTGTCAGCGTAGGAGAACACACGGCCTTGCAACAGGCGGTCCTCGGAAGGTTCGATACCTGGAACCAGGTTGGCCGGGGCCATGGCGACCTGCTCGGTTTCCTGGAAGAAGTTATCGACGTTCTTGTTCAAGACCATCTGCCCGATCTTCTTCTCGGGAACGTCCGGCCAGATCTTGGTGGCGTCCAATGGATCGAAGTCGAATTTCGCCAGCTCTTCAGGCTTCAGGACCTGAACGTACAAATCCCATTTCGGGAAGTCACCCTTTTTGATCGCACCAACCAGGTCGTTGGTCAGGTGGCTATAGTCCTTGGACTGGACCTGAGCGACTTCCTTGGGATCAAGGTTCTTGATGCCCTGCAGGGATTTCCAGTGGAACTTGACGTAGTGCACTTCGCCCTTGGCATTGACCAGTTTGTAGGCGTGTACACCGTTGCCATCCATGAAGCGATAGCCTGCTGGGGTGCCCTCGTTCGAATACAACAGGGTCAGCGTACGGGTGGCTTCCGGTACGTGGGAGAAGAAGTCGAAGCGACGCGAGTCGTTGTCCAGGTTAGTACGCGGATCAGGTTTGAACGCGTGGACCATGTCCGGGAACTTGATGGCATCACGAATGAAGAACGTCGGGAAGTTGTTGCCAACCAGGTCCCAGTTACCGTCAGCCGTGTAGAACTTGGTGGCGAAGCCGTGCGGGTCGCGCAGGGTTTCAGGCGAGTGATTGCCGTGAACCACGGAGGAGAAGCGTACAAATACCGGCGTCTTCTCACCGGATTTGAAAACGGTCGCCTTGCTCAGATCACTGATGTCGGCAGAAGCCGTAAACTCGCCTTTGACGCCGGTGCCGCGGGCATGCACGACGCGCTCGGGGATGCGTTCGCGATCAAAGCGCTGCAGCTTTTGCAGCAACTGAACGTCTTGCAGCAGGACAGGGCCCTGGGCGCCTGCGGTCTGAGAGTTCTGATTGTCGCCGACGACGGCGCCATTGTCGCGGGTCAGGGTGTCGGCTGCATAAACGGTCGGAACAGTAATCAGACCGGCTGCAGTCAGGCAAACCATGTGTCTGGACCAGTTTAATAACGGCATTTTGAATCCCTCATATTTTTAGTAGGCCGGATAATCTTAGGCGCGTGAGGGAAATGCGGTGATTATAAAAATATATTGGGGTGATTGAGATAAATACTCAAACAAAAGGTGGACCCGGTAACGGATGTTTGTACTGAGTTGGCCTGATGCGTTGATTGCACGTTCGGTCGCTGTAAATCAAGTTATATTTCCATTTTTTGCTAGTTATGCATCCCTTTGAAAAAATTGGATTTTTATTGAATGTCAACAGTCATTAAACTTCCTTGTATCCCCTTACTCAGGTAGATGTGAATCATTATCAACTTTATTATTTGGTAACAGACTGGCGACTGTGGTGTGTGCTGGTACGATCGTACCGATACTTGCGGTGGTCTTTCGGGTGGATGGCTATTTGATATTCTTTTTTTTAATCATCGTATGAGTTGCAACTAAGTTGGCGCGCTGCAGCATGCTGGCAATATGACAATATCGGTCCTGAATGCCTCGACGCGCTATCATGTGGCCACATCCCGTACAAACACACCTATTAATGGAGCCCCTTGTCCCATGTCGACGATCATGCTGCTGAAAACCCCGCCGCCGGAATTCATCCGTAGCCAGATCCAGCAGATGGTCGTCGACTACGTGACGGACATCAGTCTGGTGGCGATCGCGCCGAGCAACCCGCTGTACAACCTTTACCAGTACGGCGTGGGGTATGAGGTGCATTTGTACCTGAATGCCATGGACGGTTCGCAGCAGCTGACCGTGGAGCTGATCGTCGCGCTGGACGATGAAGACCCCGAAACTGTAGTGGGGTTTTTGCTCTATCTGCCTGTGCAGGATGATCCGCAGGCCTGCGCCGTAGCCTACATGGCGGTGCGCGACAGCCACCGCCGTCAGGGCATCGCACGCTCGATGCTGGAGAAAATGACGAGTCGCTATCCGCACGCAGAGCTGTATTGCGTGGTCGGCAAAGTCGCGTATTTCGAGGCAATGGGCTTTCAGGTGCTGGGCGCGCGTGGTCCGCAGGTCATCATGAACACGCGTGATCACGGTACTGACGGTCTGCTTGCGGTCATGGATATCGCGCCCATCTACAACTCGGTCGAAGTGCAGCAGATCCACGCTTACCTGCTCAAACAGCACGGCAAAAGCGCGATGGTCGATGCGGAGAAGCAACGCGATCGCCATCTGGACCGCATGACTCTTGAAGCGAGAACGTTCGCCGAGCAACGTCTTGGCAATGATGGCCTGGCAGCCGGCGCATCAAACACCGTGCGGCTGCACTGATAACGAACAGGATTTGCGAACGGGGCGGTGCCGATAGAAGGCATTAGTCGCAGATCTGCGACTTGTCAAAGTTTTTCTATCAAAAAGCGAGGAGGTCGGGAACGATCCAAATGAGGTGAAGTCATTATGACATCATCACTGTTTGATCAACTCATTCCGGCACTGACATCACTCCTCATTCAGCAACAGGTAAGCCCCATGAACGTCCTGCGTCAGTCCAAGTTTTCCACCAAGCTGCTCTCCGCTTTCATCATCTGTGCATTGATTACGCTGGCCGTCGGCGCCTTGGGTATGGTGGGCGTGACACGCCTGGCCAATGCCCTTGAGCTGACCTTCTCCAACAACCTTGTCTCGGTCAGCAACACCAATGAAGCGCTGACCAGCTTCACCGCCCACAACCGCGGGCTTTACCGTTTGCTGGATGCGCAGGATGGCGGTGTCTCCGAAACGGACAAGGATCGAGTTCGTCAGGCGTTGAGTGATGACCTGGCCCGTGCGCAAAAAGTGTTTGCGATCTACCGCGCCACGCCTCTGGAAGATGACGAGCGCGCCGCCGGTGACCAGTTGGAACTGATGCTGCCCGCGTACGTTTCGGGCTCTCAACAGGTTGTCGACCTGATGAGGGCGGGTAATTACGAGGCTGCCCGGACCCAGTTGAATAGCCTTTCCTCGGAAAGCTTTACCAAGGTGCGCAGCTATCTGCGGATCATGATCGATTCCAACAATCGTCAGATCAAGGAAGGCGCAGCCGCTGCTGCCGACCTGAAGGCCAGTTCGGTATTGATGCTGGAGATTGGCGTGGTGATTGCTTTTCTGGTGGCCATCATGCTCGGCGTGCTGATTACCCGCATGATCACCCGTCCTTTGGCTGTCGCAGTCGCCAGTGCTCAGCGCATTGCGGGCGGTGACCTGACCCAGCCCATTGTTTCCAACAGTGGCGATGAGGCCGGACAACTGTTGAACGCGCTGTCCGACATGCAGGGCGGTCTGAAAAACACCATTCAACAGATTGCCAGTGCCTCGGACCAGCTGGCTTCCGCTGCCGAAGAACTGAGTGCCGTCACCGATGAAAGCACCCGCGGGCTGACTCGCCAGAACGACGAAATCCAGCAGGCGGCAACGGCCGTCAATCAGATGACTGCCGCAGTGGAAGAAGTGGCGCGTAACGCGGTATCCACGTCTGAGGCTTCGAAGTCTGCTACAGACGATGCCATCGATGGCCGTGGCCAGGTCGATCACACGGTCAAGGGCATCACCACCATGGTCCATGAGATCACCGCATCCACTGGCGCTGTGTCCGAGCTGGCTGGGCATGTCCGGGAAATCAGCAAGGTGCTTGACGTTATTCGCAGTATCGCTGAGCAGACCAACCTGCTGGCCTTGAACGCCGCCATTGAAGCTGCACGTGCTGGCGAACAGGGTCGTGGTTTTGCGGTGGTGGCTGACGAGGTTCGGGCTCTGGCGCACCGTACCCAGGCATCGACAGTGGAAATCGAAGGCATGATCAGCACCGTGCAATCGGGTGCTGACGGCGCGGTTGCGGCGATGGGCAAGAGCCTGTCGCTCGCCACCAACACGCAGGAACTGGCCCAGCGTGCGGGCGCGGCGCTGGAGAAAATCACCCAGGGTGTTGCAACCATCAACGAGCGCAATCTGGTCATTGCCTCTGCTTCGGAAGAGCAGGCCCAGGTGGCTCGCGAGGTGGACCGCAACCTGCTCAACATTCAGGACCTGTCGACCCAGAGCGCTGCAGGTGCCAACCAGACCAGCGCGTCCAGTCAGGAACTGTCGCGACTGGCCACCTCGTTCAATTCACTGGTGGCCAACTTCAAGCTGTAAGTCGCTCCCAAGAGGCATTGTCTGGCGCACGTCCTGGCCCGATCGGTGGTGAAATTCCGGTCAGGCATAAAAAAGGCGTTGCGCCCGACCGGGTCATTTCGCGCATCATAGGCGGACTCAGCCCGAGAGAGACTTTTCATGCCTGTCATTCATTACTTTCTGCGCCTGTCGCTCCCGCGAGTGTCGTTAGCCTTTCTGGCCGTGTTGTGCTCTGGTGTGTTTGCCAGCGCTGCGCTGGCTGGCGACGAAACGCAACTGATCGAATCCCTCAATGCCTATCGCAGCCAGGCACAGCGCTGTGGCGAGCAGGTGTCCACGGAACTGCCGCCGCTGACCAGCGACGCGCGTCTGGTGCTGCCGGCCAGTGGCAATCTGGACCTGCAACAGGCGTTGACGCGCGCTTCCTACCCAATGGTCACTGTGCAGGCGATAAGCCTGTCCGGTCCGAACAATGCAGACGCTGCACTCAAGGCGGTTCTGGAGAGTTTCTGCCGCGTGGTGCTGGACCCGCAGTTCGTCGACATCGGTGTCAGCCGCGAAGGGCGAGACTGGCGTATCGTGCTGGCGCGCTCGCTGGTCGCGTCGCGTCTTGGCGACTGGCAGACAGAGGGGCAAAAGATTCTGGAAATGATTAACAATGCCCGCACTCAGGCACGTCAGTGCGGCCCACAATCCTTCGCCGCTACCACGCCGCTGGCCTGGAACCTGGTTCTGGGGACCGCTGCGCAACGTCATTCCCAGGCGATGGCCAATCAAAACTTTTTTGACCACAAGGATCGTGACGGCCGCACGCCTGGCGACCGCGCTGAACTGGCCGGGTATGTGGGGCAGCAGGTGGGCGAGAACATTGCTGCCGGTCAGGACAGTGCGCGCAAGGTGGTGGATGGCTGGCTGCTGAGCCCGGGCCACTGCGCCAATCTGATGAATCCGGATTTCCGCGAGCTGGGTGCAGCCTACGCGATGGACCCCAAAAGTGACGCAGGGATTTACTGGACGGCAATGTTCGGCACGCAGCAGTAGCGTCTAGCGCTGCGCCAGTGGCTGACAAGCCTGGGCAGACCATTCGAAGGAGAGATGCCGGGAAGCGAGCTTCCCGGCAGAGGGGCTTAAACGCGGAATTGCCTGGTGAGACGGTTCAGGCTTGAAGCCAGGGTCGACAGTTCGGCAGTGGCGATGGCCGTCTGATTGGAACCCTCGGACGTCTGGCTGGACAGATCACGAATGCTGACCAGGCTTCTGTCTACTTCTCGAGCGACCTGAGCCTGTTCTTCAGCTGCGGTGGCAATCATTAGGTTACGTTCATTGATCTGGCTGATGGATTCGGTGATTTCGAGCAGCGCCTTGCCGGCACCATTGGCCATCTCCAGTGTCTTGTGGGCCTGAACGCTGGTCTGCTCCATTGCGCTGACAGCATTGCCGGTGCCGGTCTGAATCGAGCCGACCATCTGTTCGATTTCACGGGTCGATTGCTGAGTACGATGCGCAAGTGCCCGGACTTCGTCCGCAACCACGGCAAAGCCCCGTCCGGCTTCACCTGCGCGGGCTGCTTCGATGGCCGCGTTGAGTGCCAGCAGGTTGGTCTGTTCGGCGATGGCCCGAATCACATCCAGCACCTTGCTGATATCCGTCGCCATGACGGCCAGGCCCTGTACCTCGGTGGACGTAATCTGCACCTTGGAAACCATCAGGTTGATCGCCGTGACGGTCTCATCGACCTGAGCGCGTCCGGCCATGGCGGCAGTGCTGGATTGCGAGGTCACCTCAGATGCCGATGCGGCATTACTGGCCACTTCTTCCACCGCCGCGCTCATCTCGTTAACGGCCGTGGCTGCCATTTCGATTTCGTTGGTCTGGCGCTGAATGGTGCGCGATGCGTCCTCCGTGACGGCATGCATTTCCTCGGAAGTGGCAGCCAGCTGGGTGGAGGAGTCGCCGATCAGGGTCAGGGCATTGCGCAGGTTGGCCTGCATGGTGGCAAGTGCGGCAATCAGTTTCGCCGCCTCATCAGTGCCATGCTGCGGAATATCCTTGCTCAGATCATTGGTGGCGATGCGTTGCGCGATACTCAACGAATCGCCAATCGGGCCAGTCAGGCTGCGGGTGTACATCCAGGCAAGGAGCAGCGTGGTAATGACGCCCACGGCGATGAAAATACCCACCACCCACAGCGTCTGCTGATAGGCAGTCTGAGCGGTATCACCGGCTTTCTCGGCTTTGGCGTCGTTGACGGTCCTGAGTTTCTTCAGTCCGGCTTCAACCTGATCGGCCGCGCTTTTCATTTCGCCATTGGAGGTTGCCACTGCAGCTTCCAGATTGCCGGCGGCCACCGAGGCCAGGTAGCGATCCTGTGCCACCTGATACCCGGCCTGTGCCTGGGACAATTCATCGAATGCCTGGCGTCCTTGCGGAGTCACGATCAATTTGCCGAGGGCGTCAAAATAGCCGGCGATCAGCGAACGAGACTGCTGGATATCGCTGAGCGCCTTGGTCTTTCGATCCTGCGGTTCAATCGGATTGCGCACTCGGGCGTTGTTGCCCCGAATACTGACAAACTCCCGATCAATCGACGCGAGCTGTTTCACGCTCGGAAGCACATTGGTCTCGATGAATTTTTCCGCAGCATTGAGCTCGGCGGCCTGACGCAGGGCGAGCAAGCCCAAAGCAATGATCATCAGGCAGAACACGCCGAAACAGAGCGTCGAACGAGCGGCCAGGTTAAGTTTTCGCAGGATCATAAGTGTTTCTCCGAAGGGGTAATCAGGTATCGCCCTCATTCGGATTAACTTGGCCGTAAAAGAGTAACAAAGTGTTTCAGAAGGGTTGCAATATTGGCTTTTATCAAAACCGCTTGGTTCTTTTATGCGGATTCAACGTTTCTCCATACCCAACATGAAGGTATCCACCGCGCGTTCGACCATGGCGTGAATTTCTTCGATCCTCAGCGGCATGGGCGCCTGCTGGTAAAGACGAATGTCGGTTTCGGCAGTCAATAGCGAGGTCAACTGCAATGCGGCGATGTGCGGATCGGTTTCACGCAACTGGCCTTTTCGCATCGCCAGAGCCATCAGTGAGCTGACTGTCTGCAAACACTGGCTGGGACCGGACTCGTAAAACATCATGCCGATGTCCGAGTGCCCTGACTGGGCCACTACCATGCGATAGACAGCCAGTGCCTTGTCGTCATTGATGAGCACCATGAGCATGCGTTCCCCGAAACGGGTAAACAGTGTTCTCAAATTGATCGGTTTGTCATCCTGGATCGCCAACTCTGAAACCGCGTCGGCCAGATGAGCGGTGGCGAGCCTGTTAACCACGGCGATGAACAGTTCTTCCTTGGAGGGGAAGTAACTGTAGATCGTCGCCTTGGAGCCACCCATTCGTTTGGTGACTTCATTCATCGAGGCACGCTCGTAGCCCATTTCGAGGAAGACACTTGCTGCGGCATCAATGATGGCTTCGCGGCGAGCTTCAGTACGGACCTTCATTCATATCCTCAATTCTCCAGTGGGCAGATTGTGTGCAAAATTCTCTAGACTGGAACTGAACCGTTCGGTACGATTTCAGCAGACTCCGTGGAGCTTACTGGAAAAGCAGGCGCAGATAAATGCCGATGGACTGCACCCGGCCATTCGTTGCCCGAATCCATTCAAAGATGGAGTGAACAGTTCTATGACCATTATCGACTTCAACAAATCCGTCAAACGTGCTTTTCGTAGTAATACGGCAGCCGCTCCTCAGCTGGAAAAAATGCTGACCGTGATTCTGAAGACCGACGCTCCTGTGCTTATGGGGATTTGCAGTGACGGGCTGCGTAGCAACAGCAATGTAGTGGGCGGGGAATTTTACGGCGAAAACTTCAGCGGCTCGGTACTCTCCGGCGGTAGCAATACGCTGGTTGAGTTGTCATCCGAGCTTGCCTTTCTGGAAACCCGTTTCACGCTGGTCACCCAGTTGGGTGAAATGATCAACGTTGAAAGCAGGGGCGCTCTACTCGTTGACGAAGCGGGCCAGCACGACCTGCAGAACGGAGTATGGCCAATCAGCGAAGGCCATTATCAGTGCACCTGTACACCGCGCTTTCAGGTCTCTCTGGGTCCTAACGAGTGGCTGGAGAAGAGCGCATTCATCGGCAGGTTCGAATACCTGTATGGCAATGAAGCGCTGATCAGCTTTTACCGAATGAAGTTCTGATCAGTCCCTGCGAATGCCCGCGTAGCACGCCTGGGCAGGCCTGCTACGCGGCAGCCTTTTAAAACGTGACGCTGGCACTCAGGCGCGCGGTGCGCGGTTCACCCACGTTGACCTGCAACTGGCTGCCGGTGCTGGACGGGTAGTACTGCTTGTCGAACAGGTTATCCACATTCAACTGCAGGCGTGTTTTATAACCGGCCATGGGCACGTCCCAGCGTAGAAACGCATCCGCCACTGTGTAGCTGCTCATATAGAAGGTGTTGGCATCGTCGCCAGCACGTTCGCCCACATAGCGTGCGCCGCCACCTGCGTGCCAGTCGCCCAGGCCGGACGTGACTTGCAGGTGGTGGGTGAGGTACAGGCTGGCCGTATGCTTGGGGGCCTGGCTAAGACGATTGCCCTTGTTGCTTGGATCATCCAGCACTTCGGTGTGGGTGTAAGCGTAAGTGCCGATCATGTCCCAGCGCTCGGCAATTCGACCGGTCACGTCCAGCTCGATGCCTTGTGAACCTACCTTGCCAGCGGCTTCGCTGACACCCGTCACGCCAGTAGGGGTGACGACGTTTTTCTTCTCGATATCGAACACCGCAAGGTTGAAGTCTAGTTCCGGTGCCAGTGCATATTTGGCCCCGACTTCGTAACTGCGACCTTCTTCCGGGTCGAAGGTGGTGCCGTCATCGTTAACGTCATCATTGGGGACGAAGGAGCGGCTGTAGTTGCCGTACAGCGACAGGTCTTCATTGACCTTGAATACCAGGCCCGCCATCGGCAGGAATATATCGTCATTTTTGTCCAGGTTAGTGTTGCGGCTGGCGCCGAGGCCTTGGGCGATGTACTGGTCATAATGCTGATAGCGGCCGCCGAGGACCAGAATCCAGCGGTCATCGAGGTGCCAGTTATCCTTGAGGTAAATGGACGATGAAGTCAGTTGATTGCTCAGGTTGCTGTTCGCTGCGCTGATCACGCTGGGCTCTGCCAGGCTGCCATAGCTAGGCGAAAAGATGTTGAAGCCGTTCTGGGCGGTGTTGCGATAGGTCTTGCCGCGGTACTTGTCGGAGTCTTCCTGTTCGGCACCGATCAGCAGATCATGTTGCTGGCCAAACAGCTCCTGCTTGCCGATGAAGTCCCAGCTGGCATAACGCGTTTCATAATCGTAGTGGCCGCCATTGGCCTGACGCCGTAGCACGCCGCTGCTGGACAGCGTACTCGGCTGGGCAATCGAGAGGCTGTAGCGGTCGTTGTTCCAGCCGTAGGTCAGACGGGTTTTCCAGTCATCGCTGAGCTGGTACTCGAAGCGCGCGGTTGCGGTTTCGCTGATGCCGACTGTATTGGACCATTTTTCATCCAGTCGCTTGTCGTAGCTGATATTGGCAGGATGACCGCCCGTGAACACCGTGCCACGATCGAACGGGCTCACGTAATCGTTGTATTCGTAAGCCAGCGTCAGGCTGGCGCGCTCCCCGGTCCAGGACAGCGACGGCGCGACCAGCGTGTGCTGGTCAACGCCGTAGTTACGCCAGTAGTCCTCGCTCTGACGCTCGGCCACCAAGCGGTAGGCCAGCCCCGAGTCGCCCAGCGGGCCGGTGGTGTCGATGCCGAAGCTGCCGCCGCCTTCGCTGTACGCCGAGCCACTGAGCGTGGTGCTTTGCACGTATTGCGGCTGTTTGCTGATCACGTTGATCACGCCACCCGGCTCCATGGCTCCGTACAGCAGCGAGGCCGGGCCTTTGAGCACTTCAACGCGTTCGGTGGTAGCGCCGAAATTTTTCGACACCACCGAGCGCACGCCGTCACGCAGCACCGAGCCATCATCGTTGGTGCCAAAGCCACGCTTGACCAGCGAGTCCTTGGTGTTGCCAAGCGTGTTGCCCTGGCTGACGCCACTGACAAACTTCATGGCATCGTCCAGCGAGCGCACGTTGTAGTCGGCGATGGTCTGCGGTGTCACCACGTTGACCGACTGCGCTTCTTCCTTCAGCGGTACATCGCTCTTGCTCGCGGTGCTGGCGCTTTTGGCGCTGTAGCCTTCCTGTGTTTCGGTCGCGGTTGCCGACACCTGCGTGGCAGGCAGCGTTGCGGTTTCAGCTGCATGCACTGCGCCGCCGGAGAACATCGCCAGAGAAAGCGCGGACAGCAGAAAAGTGCCGGGACGGCGAGGGCATTGGAAGGAAGTGCTCAAGGGAGATGCTCTGCTAGGACGTTAATAGCAATAATTGTAATTTGATATTGATTCTCATGTAAATAAATGATTGAGGCGCCTGCCGGCTTCTTTCCCCCTGCAAACAGGGGGCGCACGGCTCAGGGCAGATTAGGTACATTGGCATCAATCCGCTTACCCATGCTGATAATGGGCTCAGGCGTATAGCCCAGGGCTTGATAGAAGGCCTGCACGCTTTCATTAAAGGTATGGATCTGCAGGTTGATCTTCACACAGCCAAGCTCCGCGAGCGCTTTTTCAGCGTGCCTGACCAGCTGGGTGCCCAGGCCTTTGCCACGCTGTTGGGGATCAACGGCAACCGAATACAGCCAGCCGCGATGACCGTCATAGCCGGCAAGGAGGGTCCCGACCACCTCGTCATCCGCTAGAGCGACGAAAAACAAATGGTCATCGACAGCCCTTTTTTTGTCGATCGACAGGTCTGGGCGATTGTGCGGCTTTTCGTCATTGAAGACGGTCTTCCACAGTTGGATGACCGCGAGACGGTGATGCGGGTCTGAATACTCGACAATACAGTTCATTGCGGGGGCCTTTAGCCATGAATCCGAAGACTAAGGCCACGCGCCCTGCATTGTCTAACCGGCAGTCTTTGAGCCCTTGCCCTGTTTTGTCACCTGAGGCAGCGATGCGGGTGTATCGAGCAGGGCGCGAATGGCCCGGCTGTAAGCGGGCTGCCCGAGCTGCATGCTGTTGTTATGCGTACCGCCAGGCACCAATAGCAGTTTCTTCGGTTCCTGCGCGGCCTCAAACAACTGTTCGCTGAAGCGGGCCGGGACATAGCGATCCTCGATGCCATGCACGATCAGCACCGGCATATGAATGTCTGCAATCTTGTCCAGTGAGTCGAACTTCTGCGACAGCAGCCAGCGCACCGGCAGCGAGGTATTGGCCAGCGCGGTAGCCACATCGGCCAGGTTGGTGAACGTGGATTCTATGATCAGCCCGCGGGCCTGAATCGGCACATTGCCCTTTTCAGCGTCTTCGCCCAGCTCGGCAGCCAGATCCACTGCCACCGCACCGCCCAGAGAATGTCCATAAATCAGCCTGCGCTGCGGATCGGGTTGCAATTGCTTCAGGCGTTCCCAGGCGATGCGTGCGTCTTCATACACGGACTTCTCCGACGGCAGCTGGCCCATGCTTTGCCCGAAACCCCGGTAGTCGATCGCCAGTATCGAGTAACCCTGCGCCTTGAGTTGCTGGATACGGAACAGCTGGCCGGTGAGGTTCCATCGTGATCCATGCAGGTACAGCACCGCCGGGGCGTTCTTGTCCGCAGCGGGCCACCACCATGCGTGGATATTCTGTGAGTTACCGAATGCCGGTGTACTGAGTTCGATTTCCTGTACATCTGCCGGCAGACCGCTGTACCAGCTGGCGGTACCGGGCTCGATGCGAAATACCAGTTCGCGCTCCTTGTGTTCAAGCACTGCGCAGCCAACGGGCAGGCCAAGGATGACGGCTATCATGCTAATCCATCTGAGCGGACGGGCTTTGAAGCGAGCCAGAGGCGAAATCGACATAAGAAGGAGAGTCCGGTCAACAAAGTGAAATAAATGCAGAATCTGCATCCGGGATGCAAGACCAGCCGACGAACGCCGGGTTACAGGATATTGCGTACCTGCGCCGGAAGGATTGATAGACCGAGGCGAGTAAAACCGGTGGCTTCAATACCTTGCGCGATGTGGCCCGAAGGCAGCCTGGACAACGACGCTCATTAGCACGTTTTGTTATTGAGGTAGCCCTTATCGATAGCTGCGGATTATGCTGTGTCGGCGAGGGCGCTGTGTTTTTGTCATCTACCGCCGCCGGATTCGCCGATCTGCCTGCTGTATTCCCGCGCTTTCTTCAATTTCTTCAAGAGGTTACCGCCTATGTTCACCTACCGTCCCCTGGAAGAAAAAGACGTCCCCCTCATCTGCGAAATGCCGCAGAATGCCGATGAGCTGTTCTATATGTTCCCCAGGGCCACGTACCCGTTGACCGCCTCGCAACTCATCGAAGCGCTTGAGACGCGTCATGATTCGACTGTCATCGAGATGGATGGCGAAGTAGTAGGGTTTGCCAACTTTTCTCTCTGCACGTTTCGCGGCCGCTGTTCGCTGGGCAACGTCATCATCGCACCGAAAGCCCGCTCCAGAGGAGTAGGGCGCTTCATGATCACCACCATGATGGGGATTGCGTTCGACAAGCACGAGGCGAGTGAAATGATCGCGTCCTGCTACAACCACAACGTCCCGGGCCTGCTGTTCTATCCGCGGATGGGATTCCGTCCTTTCCACATCGAAGAAAAGCGCGACAAGCGTGGCGAGCGTGTTGCGCTGATTCACCTCCGGCTGTCCGGCACCGACGCAAAAGAGAACATGCAAGACACACAAGAGTAAGTTTTCGAGCGGGGCACGCAGGACTCTTTTAAAGGAGCGGGCGTGCCTTGCGAGCGCAGTAACCATTTCATGTTCAACCGTTCGTCGGTCTTTATTCCTTCCGTTCACGTGCCTTTTATACGCTGCGGTTCACGCCGAGTCCCATTCTGTTGAAGAACATGAGGGTGAATCGTTTTTTCTGTGGGAGCACTCAATAAGAAACCGCGTTAAAAGGATGATCGATATTCAGGTATGGAAGTTGCCTGAAGTGCAGCGCGCAGTGTATAACGGGTTTAAGCATCAAGTGAGTGGCGACGGATAATTGGCGGGCTGGCGCGGGCCGTTTTTAAAAAGTCATCAACAATAAAAATTATCAAAAATTTGTCACTGTCGGGACATGCTTACACACATAAGGAGATAAAGAGATGATCGCGAGTGGACTGTCCGAGTTAGAACTCAGAAGCATCGTTGAACGTGCGTTCCTGCCGTTACGCTGCACCTGCACGATTGCCAATGATCAGATGAACGTGCAGATAAGCGACCCGGTATCGGGGCGTACCCAGCGCCAGATGAATCTGCCGCTCAGCCGTATCAATACGGTTCGGGACATCTCGGCACTGGTGGCCGAGTTGCGCGAAGAACCGGTAATGCCCCGTGTGGCGAAAGCGTATTACAGCGCTGCCTGATACTGCTGCACCCCGCTGATGCCCTGGCATCACGTTACCTGGCCCTGATCATCGCTGATCGGGGCCTTGTCGTTTCTAAGGGCCGCTTTATCGACCGCATTCGGCGCAGGCACAGAGGCTAGGCGGGTCTTCATGAACGCGAACCTTTGGTGGCGCAGAACCGCTTTATGCTCGTCAAATTAACAGCGTCGAAAGAATGCTGTTTTTAGCGCGGACTATAAAAAATAAGTTGAACGCATTGAATGCGTTAATGTCAGCGAAAACTGCTTTTTTGAAGGGGCATTCAACGATTAAACGATACAAGGTCATTCAAATCATCAGGTTATAAAGCGTTCCAGGCCATTGTCGCCGCTTGCAGCCCATTTGACACCCCCGATTTTCTTTGCAACTATTCAGTTGCCCGACTTATTTTGTAACGCATTGTCACTCTTTTCAGGCTGATAAAAGCGTTGTCTTAAAAAGGGCGGTAGCATGACGCCTTCTTCCTGTCAGGTCTGAACATTGGGCCTGTGTCTGTTGTACCTAGTGTAATTTTTTGTGAAGAACACCTTCTCTAACCATGTCGTCTCATGGGCGCCGTGAATGAGCGCGTGTGTAGTGTGCTGCATGTGTTTCGCCTCGAATCGTGCAGGGACGCTGGTTCGCCTTATCAATCAGGTATTCGACATCCAGAACATCTGGACTGCACCCACGTATGAAAATGACGATGGAGCATCATTATGTTTGATAACTGTATGGAAACAGCCTGCGGTTGCGTGGTGGGAGGTGCCGGGCTCGCGGGCATGGGCTTTTTGTTCTACGCCCTGAAGAGCGGCGCGATGCCCGGGCTCGCTGCCAAAGGACTGATTGTCATTGATGCAAGCGACCAGCCCGGGGCGGGTGCGCTGGGAGATTACCGGATTACTGCCAACTCGGTAGGCGATGTATTCATCGACTGCCTTCGTGATCCGGCATTGCGCGAGGTGTTCGAACCCCTCGAGTACTCGGCAGCCTATTGGCGCATCAAGGCGCAGGCACAGAGCGCGCCACAGCTGTCGGATGTGGGTCTGCTCATGGCCGAGGCAGCCAGGCTGGTGCTGGACCACATCGTGCAACGCTATGGCGTAGAAGTATGGTCCGGCACGCGCCTTGATGAGGTGATTTGCGAGGGCGACGAGTTCTGTCTGCACGTTGACAGCGTGTACGGCAAAAGAAGCGTGCGCTGCCAGACGCTGGTACTCAACCTGGGCGGGCGCCAGGATCCACAACACCTGATCGATGATCTTGCCCGGCAAGGTCTGACGCTGCCGGACACCTGCACTATCCAGAGCGCTGACCGCTTGTTGCGCATGAACGCGGTGCAGTTACGCGAAGTATTTGCCCCGGCGCTGGCCGATAACGGGCGTATCACCATCGTCGGGGGATCTCACAGCGCTTTCTCGACGCTTGAGAATCTGGCGGATGCACTGGAGTTTGCTGGCTTGCAAGAACTGTCACTGGTTCACCGGAGCAGTATCAGGCTGTTTTACGAAAGTGCTGAACTGGCGCACGCAGCCGGCTACGCATTCGACGCGCAGCTTGATGTCTGTCCGGTTTCAGGTCGGATCAACCGTTCCGGAGGTTTGCGTTACCGTGCCCTGGAGATCGGGCGCGAAGCACTGCAAAGCGGCCGCGTAGGCAAAACCGGCGTGCATGTGCAGATGGTGCAGACACTGGGCGGACGCCCCGATGAACACGAGCAGGCACGACTTGTCTTGGCTGACTCGACTGTGATCGTGCAGTGCTCTGGTTATCAGCCCGTGTTGCCCAGACTGAAGGATGCCGATGGCAACCTTGTCAGCTTGCGCGAGGCCAAGGGGGGACTCGACTCGGACGCTGGCGGCTGCCCGTTCGACCAGCACGGTCGTCGAATCAAGGGCCTGCATCTTTTCGGTCTGGGCGCCGGACTGGGCGTCGACCCGCAATTGGGCAGCGAACCCGCCTTCGACGGCCGGATATACGGCGTCTGGCAGTTTCATCATGATGCCAGCCGAGTGGTACTGGAGGCGGTCACGCGCAGACTCGCTCATCAACCTGTAGCTGCCGAGACGTTCATTTCGGAGGGGTTCATGCAGGCGGCTTTAGGCCTTCAGGCCGGTTAGGCCGGTGCAGCAGAGAAGCGCAGAATGGCGGCCATAAAAAACGGCGTCCCAGGGACGCCGTACGGCCGGTCTGCCAATAAACGGCAGATCAGCATTGAATAAGGGGGTGGTGCGGGAATTATTGTGGGTCCTGGTTGGGAGCCAGTTCTGCCTGGATACGTTTGTAGATTTCTTCACGATGCACTGAAACATTTTTAGGTGCATTGATGCCCAGGCGGACTTGAAGCCCTTGAACGCCAAGAATCGTGACGGTGATCTCGTCACCGATGTTTATGCTTTCGCCTACTTTGCGAGTGAGTATCAACATAATCTTTTCCTTGATGGCCTCTTGAAAACGCCTCTCTCAAGAGGCTGGCGTTTGCCTTTGCGTGGTGATTGTTGCCGAGTGCATCCAAATGCATCCGTCTTATGACGTCGCACAGGTGAATTAAATTCCCTCGGTTCATTTTCTTGTCATCGAGATTTGCATCCCGGATACGACGAGTGCGCCAATTCTGCCCGTTTCGACGTGAAAATGCCCGTATTTACTGGCGTCATATAAAAAGTAACGTCAGCCGCTGCACCGTTCAGGGTCGTCATCGTCTCGGTCGACGGTGCTGCTCAAGCCATTTCGATATGAGTACAAGCGTAGGCACGACTTCACCAGATTGCCCGGGCTTTCTGAAAATTCAAATGAAAGTGGCGAATGAGTGTGTAGGAAGGGGCTGCAGATCACCGTAGTGTCCACGCTGATGCGGTGTATTGCGGGGGGGCTGGGAAGGGTGATGCACAGGCGTGAGGCGGGGCCAGGCGTTCGCGGGCTGCAGCTCCCGCGAAGGCCTGGTCCGGGGTTTACACCGCCATCGACAACAGCATGATGAAAATCAGGCCGACGACCGAGAGGATGGTTTCCATCACTGTCCAGGTCTTGAAGGTCTCGGCAACGGTCATGTTGAAGTACTGCTTCACCAGCCAGAACCCGGCGTCATTGACGTGCGACAGGATCAACGAACCTGCACCGGTTGCCAGCACCAGCAGTTCGCGATTGACGCCTGGAATCAGGCCGACCACCGGCGCTACGATGCCGGCACCGGTAATGGTTGCCACAGTCGCCGAACCGGTTGCGATGCGGATGACCGCCGCTACCAGCCAGGCCAGCATGATCGGGTTGATCTGCGCCTGCACAGCCATGTGCCCGATCACGTCACCGACGCCACTGGCCACCAGCATCTGCTTGAAGCCACCGCCTGCGCCCACGATCAGCACGATTGCCGCCACCGGAGCGAGACTCTGGTCCAGCAGCTTCATGATCTTGCTGCGGTCAAACCCACGCGCGGCACCAAAGGTGTAGAACGCCAGCAACAGCGCGGCAAGCAGGGCGGTGATCGGGTGACCGATCAGATCCATCCAGATGCGGAACATGTTGTTTTCCGGCAATACCACGTCGGCCAAGGTCTTGAGCAGCATCAGGAAGACTGGCAGCAGGATGGTCACCAGCGTGATGCCGAAGCCTGGCAGGTTGTCAGTGCTCGACTCCTTGGCAATCTGGTCCATCAGTTCCTTGGACGGCGTACCGGGGATACTTTTGGAAATCCAGTTACCGAAGATCGGGCCAGCGATGATGGCGGTTGGCAGAGCAACGATCAGTCCGTAGAAAATGGTCTTGCCGATGTCTGCACCGAAGATGCCGATGGCCAGCAACGGACCCGGATGCGGTGGAACCAGACCGTGCACGGCTGACAGGCCTGCCAGCAGCGGAATGCCGATCTTGACGATGGGCACGCCGGTGCGTCGCGCGACAATGAACACCAGCGGTATCAGCAGGACAAAACCGATCTCGAAGAACAACGGGATGCCCACCAGGAAGGCAGAGAACATCATTGCCCAGTGCACTTTCTGCTTGCCGAAGGTGCGTATCAGCGTTTGCGCAATCTGGTCTGCGCCGCCCGAGTCGGCCATCAGCTTGCCGAGCATCGTGCCCAGGCCAAGGATGATACCGACGAAGCCCAGTACGCCACCGAAGCCGTCCTGGAAGGATTTCATGACTTTTTCGACCGGCATTCCCGAGGTCAGGCCAAGAAAGCCTGCCGCCAGGGTCAGCGCGACGAAAGGGTGCACCTTGAAGGTGGTGATCAGCAGCACCAGGCCGACGATGGTCACCAAGGCATCGACGAGCAGGAACGTCTCATGGGTCATACCGAACATGGGTGTCTCTCCGGTTTATTGTTTTAAGGAACTGTTAACAGCGCCGACTTCAATCGTGTGTGCGCAAGACAGCGCTGTCTTTTGCACTCACACCTTTATCAGGCGTGAGAGCCTTTCCACCATGCTGCGGCTTGTTTGCCGATGACATCGATAGGCTGGGACGCGTCCACGATCAATGTCAGCGGTTCGCCATAGGGCGGTTCGAGGGTCGCGAACTGGCTGTCCACCAGGCTGGCGGGCATGAAGTGCCCAGGCCGGTGCGAGCAGCGTTCGCTGGCGAGTTCCTTGCTGAGTTCCAGAAAAACGAAACCCAGGCCAGGCACCGCATCACGCAGGCGCTGGCGATAAATGAGCTTGAGCGAGGAGCAGGTCAGCACCGGGTGTTCACCGTTGGCGAGGGCGGCAGCCATCTCTTCGCCCAGGCGGGTCAGCCAGCCGGCACGGTCTTCGTCGTTGAGGGGGGTTCCGGCGCTCATCTTTTCGATGTTGGCCGGTGGATGGAACGCGTCGCCTTCGATCAGACGGCCGCCGCTGTTCAGGGCAATCTCGGCACCCACGGCGCTTTTGCCGCAGCCAGACACACCCATCACCACAAGGGCGGAAATAGCAGTATTCGCAGTTGTCACAGTAGGCACCTCATCTGGAGACAGCGCTGTCTTCTTTCGGGTGGACATGAGTCCCAGCCCGGGCTGTTCCAGTTATTTGTCGTTGTTTTGGGCTCATCAATAAGCATGGGAGGCTGTTCTCCGCGGGACCCGAACCGGGCAACCCCTGTGAAACCAGCGATAAAGCATTGTCACGTTCCATGAGACAGCGCTACCTTATGGGGCATTCGACACATTTGGCAACCCTTATGTTAGTTGGCAACGCATGATACGCATTGGTTCCCGCTCTACCGGTCGCCCCACGCTCAATGAAGTGGCGAAGCTGGCTGGTGTCTCTCCGATCACCGCCTCGCGTGCGTTACGCGGTATCAGCACCGTGGCGCCTGAACTTGTGGAGAAGGTCCGTGCTGCGGCGCAGGGCCTGGGTTATGTAGCCAACCCGGCCGCCAGGGCACTGGCTTCTTCCTGCAGTCAGACCGTCGTGGTGCTGGTGCCGTCACTGTCCAACCAGTTGTTCATCGAGACGCTGGAAGCCATTCAGGACGTGTTGCGCGTGCGGGGCCTGGACGTGGTCATCGGCAACTACCATTACTCACCTGACGAGGAAGAGAAGCTGCTGCGCAACCATCTGGTCAATCGCCCGCGCGGTATTCTGCTGACCGGTTTCGACCACACGGCAGCGTCTCGCCAGATGCTTGAAACCAGTGGCATACCCTGCGTGCACATGATGGAACTCGATACCCGCCTGGGCGCCTATTGTGTCGGGTTCTCGCAACAACAGGCCGGTGCTGAAGCCGCGCGTCACCTGCTCGGGCGTGGCCGCCGTCGGCTGGCGTACATGGCCGCCCAACTCGACCCCCGTGTACTGCAACGTGGCGCCGGGTTCCGTCGGGTGCTGGAAGGCGCCGGGCTGTTCGACCCCGCGTTGCAGGTCTCGACACGCCAGGCCTCGTCGATCGGTCTGGGCGGGGAGTTGTTTGCGCGCCTGCTTGACCAGCATCCGGATGTCGACGGGGTATTTTTCTGTAACGACGACCTGGCACAAGGCGCCGCGCTGGAGGCCTTGCGCCTGGGCGTCACGATTCCCGAACGAGTCTCTCTGGTGGGCTTCAACGACCTGCCGGGGTCCGCTCACATGGTGCCGCGCCTGACCTCGATACGCACGCCCAGAGAAGAAGTCGGGCAGCGCGCTGCTCAGGTATTGCTGGGCCTGCTTGACGGGGTCACCCAGCAGCCTCTGGTGGATCTCGGCTTTGAGCTGGTGGTGCGGGAAAGCTCTTGAGGATTTTCCCCGGCCAATTCTCGCGAGCCTTCTCCGGGTCATTGCGCTGACCAATGGTAATGGCGCTCTGCGGGCTCGATGCCTTCGGGCTGGAGTGCCCGACCGCGCTGTCCTGCACTGCCAGCGATACCCTCATTCGAACGGTTCCGGCACATTTTGACTGTCATTTCTGACAGTACCCATCCCCCCGTGTTGAGTATTCAATGACCCTATGTTTTTGGCTCGGAGCGGCATAAGTGTCTTGGCCGCATCGTTGGATGACGGGGATATATCTTCTTATCTATTCCCCGTTCTGGCGGTCTTACAAGACCTATTGAAGGATCAGAGAAATGCAAAAAAAAGCATCTCAGAACGTTAGAGCCTTGACGCATATCGCTGACCCCGTCGGTTCGGGTGTGCCCTTGGACATCGCGTGGCTGACCGGCATTATCCCCCTGGGCTTTGTACCCGCGCAGATCGCTATCAGCCCTGATGAAACCACGTTGTATGTCGCCCATGAAAGTGGCCGGGAAGTCAGTGTGGTCGACATCGCCAGTGCCAGCGTAACGGGCGCCATCAAGCGGGCAGGGGCCGGCGCGATTACCCTGAGCCCCGATGGTAAAAGGCTTTACACCATTGGCCAGAAAAGGTGCTACGTGGTCGATACGCGACTGCGCGAAGTGATCAGGATACTCCCGGCAGCCAACGTCAACAGGATCCTGTGCAGTGCCGATGGCCGTTTTATCTGCCTGTCCTTTCAGAATGCGCTCGGCGGTTTGATTCGTCTGATCGAGACCGAGAATTACACGGTCGAAAACGAGTTCGATCTGGGCGCCCTGACCAACGCATCGCTGGCCCTCGGGATCAGTCCGTTGAACGACAGGTTTTACGCGACCATGCTGGTTGATCGCACCGCGCCTACCGATGTTCTTGCGATCAGCAAGGTCGATTACCTGCAGCATGACATTACCGGGTTTTCCGACCCACGTTCGATGGCCTTCAGTTCCGATGGCGCCTGGCTGTATGTCGGCGGCATCGACGAGGTCTACATCGTCGATGCCGCGACCAATAAAACCTTCTATCGGGAAAAAATCGGCACGCAGGGTTACCCGGTGAAAGTCATCGGCGTGACACCGGATGACCGCTATGTCTACGCAATCTACACCTGTAATTACGACGTTTACCGGATCGATACGGTGAAGGGCATCGCCACCTGCATTGCCTACTTTCCGTCGGTAGGCGGCGCTGTACTCAACAAGACCGGCACGTATATCTATTCCAGCCATCCGGACATGAGCTGGATCTCGATCTACCGGCTATGAAGACTCCTGCAGTGGCCTGGCTTGCGTGTGACCAGCCGGGCCGCCCGTCAGTCGGCGTCAAGTGCTGCGACACCGGCCTTGGCGACCTGAGCATCCTGTTCGGCTTTCACGCCTGAAACCCCCAGCGCACCGATTACCTGGCCGTCGACGATGACCGGCACACCGCCTTCCAGGGAAGTCAGCAGCGGAGCACTCAGGAATGCAGTGCGCCCGCCATTGACCATCTCTTCGTAACCCTTGGACTCACGTTTGCCGAGTGCCGAGGTGCGGGCTTTTTCGATCGCGATGTAGCTGCTGATCGGTGCGGCGTCGTCCAGTCTCTCGAATGCCAGCAGATGGCCGCCGTCATCAACGACGGCGATGGACACGGCCCAGGCATTGGCCCGTGCTTCATCGCGTGCGGCACCGAGCATCAGGCTGATTTCGGTCTGGGTCAGGACGGCTTTGATCTTCATGGGGTTCTCCGGAGCAGTGATTATTGAATAGGGTTCAGTGTGATTCAGGCGTGCCAAGCGCTGCATCGATCAGTTCGATCCAGTGCCGCACTGGCGTTCGGCCGGCGCTGGCCAGATGGGTCTGACAGCCGATATTAGCGGTGGCAATCACCTGCGGTTTGCCGCTCTCCAGTGCGTTCATGCGGTTGTCGCGCAGTTGACGGGCGATGGCAGGCTGGGTGATGGAGTAGGTGCCTGCAGAGCCGCAGCATAAATGACCGTCCGGCACTGTGGTCAGATTGAAGCCTAGACGAGTCAGGACACGCTCGACTTCGCCGCCGAGTTTTTGCGCGTGTTGCAGCGTACACGGGCAGTGAAACGCCAGGCGCTGATCGGTCTTGATGCCGAGGGTTTCCAGCGGTTCGTCGCGCAGCAGTTCGACCAGATCCTTGGTTCGCGCGCTGATCTGCCCGGCCTTGTCGGCATAGGCTGGATCATGGCGCAGCAGGTGGCCGTAATCCTTGACGAAGGCCCCGCAGCCGCTGGCCGTCTGGATCAGGCTTTCAACACTGCCCTGCAACGCGGGCCACCACGCGTCGATGTTGCGCCGTGCCCGGTCCAGCCCTGCCTCCTGTGCATTGAGGTGATAATCCACGGCGCCGCAGCAACCCGCCTGTCCGACCGCCGTAACGCCGATGCCCAGACGATCCAGCACCCGCGCCGTAGCGCTATTGGTGTTGGGCGACAGGCCCGGTTGAACGCAACCTTCCAGGAGCAGCACCTGGCGCGCATGACCGGTGTGCGGACGAAGTCCGGCAGGATGGACCGTCTCCGGCAGCTTGGTGGCCAGGGTTTGTGGCAGCAACGGCCTGAACTTCAGGCCCATGCCGGTCAGGGATTTGAACAGCCCGGGGTGGGGGATGACGCGACGCAAGCCTTCACGCAGCACGCGTTCTGCGAGTGGCCGCGGCACCAGGGCCTCAACCGCCGCGCGGCCGATGTCCAGCAGGTTGTGGTAATCCACCCCGGACGGGCAGGTGGTCTCGCAGTTGCGACAGCTCAGGCAGCGGTCCAGATGCACACGGGTTTTCTCGGTGACCGGCTGACCTTCGAGCACCTGCTTGATCAGGTAGATCCTGCCGCGTGGACCGTCCAGCTCATCACCCAGCAATTGATAGGTCGGGCACGTGGCGTTACAGAAACCGCAATGCACACAACTGCGCAGGATACGTTCGGCTTCTTCGGCGCGCGGCAGGGTTCTGGCGTGTTCACTCAATGTGGTCTGCATGTTTCAAAGCTCCGCGTACAGTCGGCCGGGGTTGAAAATCCCCTGCGGGTCGAGTCGGGTCTTGAGTGCCTGATGGTAGCGCAGCACAGGTGCGGCCAACGGTTCAAACGGGCTGTCGACGACGCCCTGGCTGTAGCAGGTCGCATGGCCGCCAACCCCCATAGTGATCGCTCTAATGGTTTGTCCGTCAGCATCCGACTTGAGCCAGCGTTGCGCGCCACCCCAGTCGATCAACTGCTCGCCCGGCAGATCCGGCAGGCGGCTGTCAGCAGGTACACAGAGCCGCCACAGCGGCCGAGGGTCATCGAAGAAGGGCAGGCGGTGCGCATTCAACTGTTGCCAGTACGCGGCATCGAGCAGCTCGCCGCCGAGCCGGTCCCGGGCTGCGGCCACTGAACCTTCACCGCCTTCCAGGCGCAGACGCAGTACGTGGCCATCATGGCTGGCCGCGCTGATCGGTATCGGTTGCTGACCCCACTCGGCAAGGCGCGCCAAGGCCAGCGCGCTGTCCATTTCCAGTGCGATGCTGCTGCACAGACGTGGTTTGGGCAGCACCTTGAGCGACACCTCGGTCAGCAGCCCCAGGCAGCCGAAACTGCCTGCCATCAGGCGTGAAACGTCATAACCTGCAACGTTCTTCATGACTTCTCCGCCGAAACGCAGGTGTTTGCCAAGACCGGTGATGATCCGTGTGCCCAGCACGAAATCACGCACCGACCCACTCCACGGACGGCGCGGTCCCGAGAGCCCCGCAGCGACCATGCCGCCGAGCGTTGCCGCGCCGAAGTCGGGCGGTTCGCAAGGCAGCATCTGACCTGCGGCATCCAGCGTCTGTATCAGCTCGTTCAATGGCGTACCGGCGCGCGCCGTGATCACCAGTTCTGTCGGGTCATAACTGACGATGCCTCGGTGCTCGCGGGTATCGAGTATTTCGCCAGCCGTTTCACGACCGAGAGAAGCCTTGCTGTTGCCGCCCTGAATACGTAACGGCCGGTTATCGCGGAGCGCCTGATCGACCCGCTGGAGCAGTGCCTGGCTGACGTCGTTGTCCATCGTGCTCATCAGAAGCGCTCCAGGTCGGGGAACGGCAATTGCCCGGCATGTATGTGCATGGCGCCAAATTCCGCGCAGCGATGCAGCGTCGGGATGTTTTTGCCAGGGTTGAGCAGACCGCTGGCGTCGAACGCCGCCTTGATGGCATGGAAGAAGGTCAGCTCGTCGCTATTGAACTGGGCACACATCTGATTGATCTTCTCGCGACCGACACCGTGCTCGCCAGTAATGCTGCCGCCGACCTTGACGCACAGCTCGAGGATTTTGCCGCCCAGTGCCTCGGCGCGCTCCAGCTCACCCGGTTGATTGGCATCGAACAGGATCAGCGGATGCATGTTGCCGTCACCCGCATGAAACACGTTGGCGACGCGCAAGCCGTATTGCTCGGATAGCTCCCTGATGCTGCGCAACACTCCCGGCAACTCACGGCGCGGGATGGTCCCGTCCATGCAGTAGTAATCCGGCGACAGGCGACCCACGGCCGGGAAAGCGTTCTTGCGCCCGGCCCAGAAGCGGACCCGCTCGGCTTCATCCTTCGCCTGGCGCACTTCGGTAGCGCCCGCCAGTGTCAATACCTCGCTGACCCGTTCGCAATCGGCGTGCACGTCGGCTTCGACGCCGTCCAGTTCACAGAGCAGAATGGCTTCGGCATCGACCGGGTAACCTGCGTGAATGAAATCCTCGGCGGCACGAATCGCCAGATTGTCCATCATCTCAAGTCCGCCGGGGATAATGCCCGCGGCGATGATATCGGCCACCGCGCGTCCGGCCTTTTCCACTGAATCGAACGCCGCCAGCAGCACCTTGGCCACTTGCGGTCTGGGTAGCAGCTTGACCGTGACTTCGGTAATGACGCCGAGCATGCCTTCGGAGCCGGTGAACAGTGCCAGCAGGTCGAAGCCCGGCGAGTCCAGCGTGTCGCTGCCCAGTGTCATCGGCTCGCCTTCCACGGTCAGGATCTCGACCTTGAGCAGGTTATGCACGGTCAGCCCGTACTTGAGGCAATGCACGCCGCCGGCATTTTCCGCCACATTGCCGCCGATGGAGCATGCAATTTGCGAGGATGGGTCCGGCGCGTAATACAGGCCGTGGGGCGCTGCCGCCTGAGAAATGGCCAGATTGCGCACGCCGGGCTGAACCCGCGCCAGGCGCGCCGAAGGGTCGATATCGAGGATCTGATTGAAGCGTGCCATGACCAGCAGCACGCCTTTTTCCAGCGGCAGCGCGCCACCCGACAGCCCGGTGCCCGCCCCACGAGCGACCACCGGTACGCGACGTGCGTGGCACAGCCTGAGCAGCGTCTGTACTTCTTCCACATGCCGCGGCAATGCCACCAGCATCGGTGTGCTGCGATAGGCCGACAATCCGTCGCACTCGTAAGGCCGCAGTTCTTCGGGCCGATGCAGGATGTCCAGGTCGGGCAACTGTTGTTGCAGCGCCTGCAACAGTTGTTGCTTGTCGACGGCGGGCAGCACGCCATCGATGCGTTCGTCGTAAAGGATATTCATCAAGCCACCCTGGGTTGTTTTTATCGGGTTAATGCATCCTAGCTCATTCGCTACGAAGCTTGAGTTGACAGCGAAGGTCTGATCACGCAATTTACGCATTACGTAATGCGGTTACGAAAATAAAAACACGCACCCATGCGTCAGGCAGGCGACTCCCGTGGACCTATTCACTTATTACCGCTCGACCTCCAGTTACCGTGTGCGTATTGCGCTGGCCCTCAAGGGGCTGGATTACACGGCGGTTCCGGTCAACCTGGCGCTTGAGGGCGGCGAGCAAAACAAACCTGATTACACGGACTTGAACCCGCAGGGCAGGGTGCCTGCACTGCGGCTGGACGATGGAGTGGTCATCACTCAGTCACTGGCGATCATCGAATACCTGGAGGAGCGTTATCCGCAACCTGCGTTACTGGCGCAGGAGGCTGTGATGCGGGCTCGACAGCGTGCCGTGGCGGCGCTTATCGGCTGTGACATCCAGCCCTTGCACAACGTTTCGGCGCTTGACCGGTTGCGCACGCTTGGTCACGACGAGGCCGCTGTCGTGGCCTGGACCAGGCATTGGATCGGCCAAGGCTTGCAGGCCGTCGAGCAGTTGATCGGGGACCAGGGTTTCTGTTTTGGCTCGAGCCCCGGCCTCGCGGATATTTACCTGTTACCGCAGTTGTACGCAGCCCATCGTTACCACGTTGACCTGACTGCATTTGCGCGTATTCAGCGGGTCGAGCACCTGGCCATGCAGCACCCGGCCTTTCAGCAGGCACATCCTGATGCACAATCCGACAAGCCGGAGTAGGCTGCCTTCATGAAGATTCTTGGTCTGCAACTGATATTCGGTGATTTTCTCGCACGCAGCGTGCGAGGGATTCCGTGTGCGCCGCCCGCAGGACAGTGATTGCCAGGGTTACCCACTCTCACTTTCCTGCAAGGAGCCAGTCATGGCTGATCTTTACGAAAATCCAATGGGCCTGATGGGCTTTGAATTCATCGAGTTCGCGTCACCGACGCCCAACAGCCTTGAGCCCGTGTTTCAGATGATGGGCTTCACCAAAGTCGCAACGCACCGCTCCAAGGACGTGTCCCTGTTTCGTCAGGGCGCGATCAACCTGATCCTCAACAACGAGCCGCACAGCCTGGCATCGTACTTTGCCGCCGAGCATGGTCCTTCGGTATGCGGCATGGCGTTCCGCGTGAAAGATGCGCAGAAGGCTTATAACCGGGCACTCGAACTGGGTGCACAACCGCTGGAAATCGCTACCGGGCCCATGGAGTTGCGCCTGCCCGCGATCAAGGGCATCGGTGGCGCGCCGTTATACCTGATTGATCGCTTCGGCGAGGGCACGTCGATTTACGATATTGATTTCAATTTCATCGAAGGCGTCGATCACCACCCGGTCGGTGCCGGTCTGAAATTCATCGATCACCTGACCCACAACGTGTACCGCGGGCGCATGGCGTATTGGGCCGGTTTCTATGAAAAGCTGTTCAATTTTCGCGAGCTGCGTTACTTCGACATCAAGGGCGAATACACCGGCCTGACCTCCAAAGCCATGACCGCCCCGGACGGCATGATCCGCATTCCGCTCAACGAAGAGTCGTCCAAGGGGGCGGGGCAGATTGAAGAGTTCCTGATGCAGTTCAATGGCGAAGGCATCCAGCATGTAGCGTTCTTTACCGATGACCTGATCAAGACCTGGGACGCGCTGAAAGCAACCGGCATGCGCTTCATGACTGCGCCACCGGACACCTACTACGAGATGCTGCAAGGCCGCCTGCCCGATCACGGTGAGCCGGAGGCCGAGCTCAAGTCACGCGGCATTCTGCTCGATGGCTCTTCCGAAGGGGGCGAGCGTCGCTTGCTGTTGCAGATATTCTCCGCCACGCTGATGGGCCCGGTGTTTTTCGAATTCATTCAGCGCAAGGGCGACGACGGGTTTGGCGAAGGCAACTTCAAGGCGCTGTTCG
>Ga0182228_1000032_pt1 | contig 32993 bp, 17 predicted proteins | sample G6R1MG_19_FD_128385 | JGI IMG/M metagenome (GOLD analysis project Ga0182228, IMG submission 128385) | Miscanthus phyllosphere microbial communities from Michigan, USA - G6R3_MAIN_07NOV2016_LD1 MG | ecosystem: Host-associated > Plants > Phyllosphere > Phylloplane/Leaf | place: USA: Michigan... | reverse complement strand
GTGATTGCTCCGCCAACGCCAACGCCAGCGCCTGTCGAGCCCACCCCAGAACCGGCACAGCCAACGCCACTGCCAACACCTGTTCCTGTTCCCGAGCCGACACCTACACCGCAGCCTGAACCTGCTCCCGAACCTGCACCCACGCCACAACCTGTACCTGCCCCTCCCCCAAACCCTGAGCCTGGGCCGAACAGCCCACCCCCTGTCCTGCCAGCAGCCACACTGCCGGTGCCTGCCATTGGAACCCCGCCACTACCTGAACCGGTTCGTGGAGCCGCGCCGATCGCGCTGTACCGACCCGAGGTCGCCAATTACTCCGTCCTGGCGCCAACTGCTGCGGTACTCGCGCTGAGTTCACTGGGCACCTTTCATGAGCGTCAGGGTGATCAAGCCCTGCTGACACAAAACGGCGCGACGTCGGCAGGCTGGGCACGCGTGTTCGGCAGTGACTTCAGGCAACGCTGGTCCGGGGACGTGAGGCCTGGCCTGGACGCTTCATTCAAGGGTTATCAGATTGGCCATGACCTGTATGCCTGGCAACAGGACAGCGGACAGACTCAGCGCGTCGGCCTGTTCGTCGCGCATAACCGTCTGGACGGCAAGGTGAAGGGTTTTGCAGACGGTTTCAGCGACTACGAAACAGGGCGTCTGAAACTGCAGGGAGAAAGCCTGGGCGCTTACTGGACGCTGACCACACCGAGTGGCGGATACGTCGACGCAGTAGCGATGGGCACACGCCTGGATGGCCGCAGCCGTTCTGTCAGGGGCATCGGTGTCGACACTGAAGGCCACGTCATGAGCCTGTCTGTCGAGACAGGTTATCCGCTGCCGCTTTCACAGCGCTGGGTTGCCGAGCCGCAGTTACAGATCATCTACCAGCGCGTAGACCTGCAGGATCAGGATGACGGCATTGCCCATCTCGGGTTCGACAGTCAGGCCTACACCACAGGGCGCATCGGCGTGCGTTTCAAGGGACGCTATCAATTGAGCAGCGTACCGATAGAGCCTTATCTGCGGGCCAACCTTTGGCACACCAAAGACGGCCATGACACGCTGACCTTCGATCACGCAGAGCAGATAAAAACCGCGCATCGATCAACGACGGGCAGTATTGGCGCAGGGATGATAGCGACATTGAGCAGCAACGCCAGTCTGCACTGGAGCGCTGATTACCTTGGCGATCTGAACGAGCGTGGAGCGGAGGGAGTGAACACCAGCCTGGGGTTCAGGCTGGTGTGGTAACGCGACCATCAACGCGGGGACGCGCCTTGGTCAGTCTTTCTTCGGTTTGAGGATCAACACCGCAAGTGGTGGCAGATTCAGCACCAGCGAATCTTCCATCCCATGCGCCGGCTCGGCTTCAGTCATGACCTCGCCACCATTGCCAAAGTTGGAGCCTGCGTAGGTTTCCGCATCACTGTTCAACAGCTCCGTCCAGGCACCTCGCATCGGCGCGCCGAGACGGTAGTCCAGGCGCGGCACCGGGGTCATGTTGGCGACCACCAGCAGCGGTTCACCCTCGTTGCTCCAGCGCAGGTAGGCAAACACGCTGTTGGCACTGTCATCGCCGACCAGCCACTGGAAGCCGGCAGGGTCTGCATCGCGCTCGTGCAGCGCCTTTTCGTCTCGATAGAGGCGGTTCAGATCGCCGACCAGATTCTTCACGCCCACGTGCTCGGCGTATTGCATCAAATACCAGTCCAGCTCCCTGTCGTGGTTCCACTCGCGCCATTGGCCGAATTCGCAGCCCATGAACAGCAGCTTCTTGCCGGGATGCGTCCACATGAAAGACAGATACGCGCGCAGGTTGGCGAATTTCTGCCAGCGGTCACCCGGCATCTTGTCGATCAGCGAATGTTTGCCGTGCACCACTTCGTCGTGGGAAATAGGCAGTACAAAACGCTCGGACCACGCATACACCAGGCTGAAGCTCAGCTTGCCATGGTGATGCCCGCGGTTGATCGGGTCCTCTTCCATGTACTGCAGCGAGTCATGCATCCAGCCCATGTTCCACTTGTAATTGAAGCCAAGCCCACCCTGCTGGGTCGGCTCGCTGACGCCCGGCCACGCCGTCGACTCTTCGGCAATCACCATGGTCCCGGGGGCTTCCAGCGCAACCACGTCGTTCAAATGACGCAGGAAGTCGATGGCCTCGAGATTTTCGCGGCCGCCGAAGCGATTCGGCACCCATTCGCCCGCATTACGCGAATAGTCGCGGTACAGCATCGACGCCACTGCATCCACGCGCAGACCGTCGATGTGGTAATGCTTGAGCCAGTGCAATGCCGAGGCCAGCATGAAGCCGTGAACCTCAGTGCGCCCCAGGTTGTAGATCAGGGTGTTCCAGTCCTGATGGAAGCCTTCCTTGGGGTCCGCGTACTCATACAGGCAAGTACCGTCGAACTGCGCCAGACCATGGGTATCGGTCGGAAAATGCGCGGGAACCCAGTCGAGAATGACGCCGATCTCAGCCCGGTGGCAGGCATCGACGAAGAAGGCGAAATCTTCCGGCGAACCGTAGCGGGCAGTTGGCGCGAACTGGGCCAGCAACTGATAGCCCCACGAACCACCGAACGGGTGCTCCATGATCGGCATCAGCTCGATGTGCGTGAAGCCAAGCTCCTTGACGTAAGGAATCAGGCGGTCAGCCAGTTCACGCCAGTTGTACTGCCGCCATTGATTGTCGTCGACCTGCTCCATCTGCCAGGAGCCTGCGTGCAACTCGTAGATCGACAAGGGTGCAGTCACTTGGTGACGGCCTGCCCTTGATTGCAGCCACTCCTGGTCATTCCACTGGAATTGCAGCGGCGCAGAGATCTTCGACGAGGTGTCAGGCGGCAACGTGGTGGCCAGGGCCATCGGGTCGCTTTTCAGCGGCAGAATGCCGTGAGCGCCGAGAATCTCGTACTTGTAGAGCTCACCTGGCTGCAGACGCGGGACGAAAATCTCCCATACGCCGGTCGGGTGGCGCATGCGCATCGGATGGCGACGGCCATCCCAACTGTTGAAGCTGCCAACGACAGAAACACGACGCGCATTGGGCGCCCAGACCGCAAAACGCACACCGTCCACGCCATCGACGCGGGTGACTTGTGCGCCCAGACAGCTGCTCAGGTCGCGATGATTACCCTCGGCAAACAGGTAAAGGTCCATCTCGCCCAGCAGCGGGCCAAAACTGTAAGGGTCTTCGGTGATCTGTTCACCACCGGCCCAGTTGATTTTCAGCAAGTAAGGCTGCGGGTGCTCAAGGTGGCCGACGAAAAACCCCGGCACTTCGCTCATTTCCATCTCGCCCAGTTCACGACCGTCATCTCTGGCCAGCAAGCGCACACTCAAGGCTGCGGGCAGATAGGCGCGAACGAACTGCCCGCTGCCGCCATCGCCATGCGGGCCGAGGACAGAGAACGGATCACGATGTTCAGCACGGATCAGCGCGTCGAGGTCCACAGCAGCGGGAATCGCGCGGCGGCGCGTGCCGGTTTTGTCAGGCGCATTCATATTGACTCTCCATCAGACGGTTGCAGCAGTCCACGCAAGCCTTGCAAGGGAACGGCCAGCCACGCTGGACGGTTCTCGGCTTCGTAGATCACTTCATAAGCAGCTTTTTCAAGGGTGAACAGCTCGAGTGCAGCGTCCTCCCCTTTCGCATCTTTCCAGGCATGGGCAATGCCGGTGGTCGCCGAGCGATAACCTTCGATGAAGGTTTCTCGCGCCTGCGCCAGGTAGGTATCGGCAACACGTTTGCGCGCGCCGGCAGCCTCGGGAGACGTGTCTACGCTCTGCGCACTGCGTACAGCCATCGCCGCAGCGTAGTCGAAGGAGCGCAGGACACCGCTGACATCCTTGAACGGGCTGTGCTTGGCACGGCGCTCTTCGAGTGCGCGGGCCGGCTCGCCCTCGAAATCGATCAGGTAGGCATCGCCCTTGACCACCAGTACCTGCCCCAGATGCAGATCGCCATGCACACGTATGCGCAGGCCACCGGCCGAGCGCTTGGCCAGGCCTTCGACGCGCTGACGGATCTGCTTGCGCTGCGCGAGCAAGTCTTTGACCAGTTGCTGATCGTCCTGCTCCAGCTCGCCCATGCGCTGCTCCAGCAACTGCAAGGCGCGCTCGAGCTGAGCGTTGACGCTGGCACCCGAGGCCTTGCTGTCCTGGCTGCTGGTGACCTCAACGGCAAAGTCGGCATTGTCGGTGGGCGATGCCAGAATCTGATGCATCTCACCCAGGCGCTGGCCAAGACTGCGCGAGAAGTCCGCGAGTTCGAGCAACGCGTTGTAGTGCTGTTCCTGGCCGGAAACACCATGTGCCAGCTCGTCGCGTACCGCACGCTCGAGATTGTTCTGGGTCCATTCCCACGCATCGCCCTGATTGCTCAGGTAGCCTTGGGCAATCATCAGCAGGTTGGACTGACCGTCCTTGCCGACGCGTACCAGAGAACCCAGTAGCGGTGAAATGTTCTTGAAGCCGGCATGAGTCAGGAATGCGCCCATTTCCAGCTCAGGGTGCGTCCCGGCACTGACTTTGCGAATCAGCTTGAGCACCAGGCTGCTGCCCACCACCACTGAACTGTTCGATTGCTCGGCAGACAGGTAGCGCACTTCCGACTCGGCGTTCAGGCCGAGGGGCGCCAGCTGCGAGCTTTGCTCAAAACGCAACTCGCCGTCGGCACAGGGTATGACGGTATCCGACTGCATGCCCTGAATCACGGCACGGATGAAGGTTTCCAGAGTGAATGCATCCGTGATCAACCCGACATCGCGGTTGCGACGTACTCGGGCGAGCGCCAGCTGCTGCGGCAATGCACTGCTGATGTCGTCTTCGGCCAGCAAGCCGAACGGCAATTGATAGCGATCGGTCTGCCCGCCTGCGGTGACTTCTATTTCACTGAGCAATACCGGATTCGCTTCGTCGCCGAAGCGCACGGCGTAGGCAATGCTGACCTGCTCGATCGCCTTGTCCTTGCCCGCGAACCAGCGTCGTTTGGGCAGGTAAACCGCCAGCGAGGTGTTTTCCATGGTGCTGCGCAGTGGCTCTTCGAGCAACTCTTCCAGACGCTTCTTGAGCACCAGGGTCGGGAAGTCCGGCATGCTCTGCGCGGGTTCAACGTGCCAACTGGGCATTTGATTCTCCGAAGCCAGTAAAAACCAGTAAAAGCCGTACGGCGGCAGCGTCAGCAGGTAGCTTAACTGGCCGATAGGCGGGAATGCGCTGCCGCCGAGCATTTCCACCGGCACCGTGCCTGCATAGGCAGACAGCTCAAGCTCTGCAGCCTGGGCAGCGCTGGAAACGTTGGCGACACACAGCACAACTTCACTGTGTCCGTCAGGCGCTGTGTATTCGCGGGTATAGGCAAGAATGCGGCGGTTCGACGGCGAGAGCATTTTCAACGTGCCACGCCCGAATGCCTTCTGCTGTTTACGCACGGCGAGCATGCGCCGGTTCCAGTTCAGCAGAGAATGCGGATCACGTTCCTGGATTTCGACGTTGACCGACTGGAATCCGTACATCGGGTCCATGATCGGTGGCAACACCAGACTGGCCGGATCGGCGCGCGAAAAGCCGCCGTTGCGGTCGATGGACCATTGCATGGGCGTGCGCACACCGTCCCGGTCGCCCAGGTAGATGTTATCGCCCATGCCGATCTCGTCGCCGTAATACAGCGTCGGTGTGCCGGGCATCGACAACAACATGCTGTTGAGCAACTCGACCCGACGGCGGTCGCGATCCACCAACGGCGCGAGGCGCCGACGGATGCCCAGGTTGATCCGTGCACGGCGGTCGGCGGCGTAGTAATTCCACAGATAATCACGCTCACGATCGGTGACCATTTCCAGGGTCAGTTCATCGTGGTTGCGCAGGAAAATCGCCCACTGGCAGTTTTCCGGAATCTCCGGCGTCTGCCGCAGGATATCGGTGATCGGAAAACGATCTTCCTGAGCCAGCGCCATGTACATGCGCGGCATCAACGGAAAGTGAAAAGCCATGTGGCATTCATCGCCATCCGGGCCTTTGCTGTCGCCAAAATACAGTTGGGTGTCTTCCGGCCATTGGTTGGCCTCGGCCAGCAGCATGCGGTCAGGATAATTAGCGTCGATCTCGGCACGGATGCGCTTGAGCACCTGATGGGTTTCCGGCAGGTTCTCGTTGTTGGTGCCGTCCCGTTCGATGAGGTACGGAATGGCATCCAGACGCAAGCCGTCAATGCCCAGATCCAGCCAGAAGCGCATGACTTCCAGTACCGCATCCAGCACGTGCGGGTTGTCGAAGTTCAGGTCCGGCTGATGCGAGTAGAAACGGTGCCAGAAGTACTGGCCGGCAACCGGGTCCCAGGTCCAGTTGGACGTCTCGGTATCGAGAAAAATGATCCGCGTGCCGTCGTACTTCTGATCAGTGTCCGACCACACATAGAAATCCCGCGCCTTGGAGCCGGGCTTGGCATTGCGGGCTTTCTGAAACCATGGATGCTGATCGGACGTGTGGTTGATGACCAGCTCGCTGATCACTCGCAGGCCGCGCTTGTGTGCCTGGGCGATGAAACGCTTGGCGTCGGCCATGGTGCCGTAGTCGCTGTGCACATCGCGGTATTCGGAAATGTCGTAGCCATCGTCCCGGCGCGGCGACGGATAAAACGGCAACAACCAGATGGTGTTGACGCCCAGCGCGGCAATGTAGTCGAGCTTTTCGATCAGGCCCGCGAAATCGCCGATTCCGTCGTTGTTGGAATCAAAGAACGATTTCACGTGAACCTGATAAATCACCGCATCCTTGTACCAGAGCGGGTCTTTGATAAATGTCGCGTCACCGGGCTTTTTGGCCATTATTGACTCCTCGGGAGTGTTATTGCGCGGCCTGGATACGCCAGATTCCAAACGGTTGAGCTGGATCGAGACGCGTGTGCTGATACTTGCCATACCAGGTCCAGCGGTGCCCCGTCATCAGGTCTTCACCCGACGTAGCGGCGTCATCCGGCAGACCCATTTCCCACAGCGGCAACTCGAAATCCGCTTCCTGTGCGTTGTACGGGTCAAGGTTGACGGCAACCAGAATGAAGTTGCTGCCATCCGCAGAGCGCTTGCCGAAATACAGGATGTTGTCATTCCACGCGTTATACAGCTTCAGCCCCAGGTGCGTTTGCAGCGCAGGGTTCTGCCGACGAATGCGGTTGAGTTGAGCGATCTCGGCAATGATGTTGCCCGGCGCCGCGTAGTCGCGAACTCGAATCTCGTACTTCTCCGAGTCCAGATACTCTTCCTTGCCAGGGATTGGTGCCGCTTCGCACAGCTCGAACCCCGAATACATGCCCCACAGTCCGGAGCCCATAGTGGCCAGTGCCGCCCGGATCAGAAACCCGGGGCGACCGGACTCATGCAGGAAGCGCGGGTTGATATCGGGCGTGTTGACGAAGAAATTCGGGCGATAGCAATCACGCCACGGGACTTCATTGAGCTGGGTGAAATACTCGGAGAGTTCCGCCTTGGTGTTACGCCAGGTGAAATAGGTGTAGCTCTGGCTGTAACCGACCTTGCCCAGGCGTGCCATCATTGCTGGCTTGGTAAAGGCTTCGGCCAGGAACATCACCTCAGGGTGCTGACTGCGCACTTCGCCGATCATCCACTGCCAGAACGGCAGCGGTTTGGTGTGCGGGTTGTCGACGCGGAAGATTTTCACCCCTTCGTTGACCCAGCCCAGAACGATGTCGCGCAACTCCGTCCACAGGCCGGGGATGGCGTCTGGTGCGTAGAAGTCGACGTTGACGATGTCCTGATACTTTTTCGGCGGGTTTTCCGCATAACGGATCGTGCCGTCCGGACGCCACGAGAACCAGCCCGGATGCTGCTTGAGCCACGGGTGATCCTGGGAACACTGAATGGCGAAATCCAGCGCGATTTCCAGACCATGGTCGGCTGCAGCTTTCACGAGGTTACGGAAATCTTCACGGCTGCCCAGCTGTGGGTGAATGGCTTCATGGCCGCCATCCCCGCTGCCAATTGCATACGGGCTGCCCGGATCATCAGGTCCGGCGGTCAGGGAGTTGTTCGGCCCCTTGCGGTGGGCACGGCCGATAGGATGAATCGGCGGGAAATACAGCACGTCGAAGCCCATGTCGCGAATGATCGGCAGACGCGAATGGACGTCGTTGAATGTGCCGTGGCGCGCCGGATCGTCGGTCATCGAACGGGGAAACAGCTCGTACCAGCTGGCAAACTGTGCTAGCTCACGCTCGACATCAAGCGGGAACTCGACGCTGCGGCTCAGGAAGGCCTGATTGTCGGCCAGCTTCATCAGGCTGGCGGTTTCGCTGTGCAACAGTAGCGCTACTTTCTCGTCTTTATCGCCCTGTTCAAGCTGACCCAGCAGACTTTCGATCTGCTGGCGCTGTTCGTTCTGGCTGCGCTCGGCGGCGTGGACCAGATGAATGCGGCCCTCTTCCAGCTCCAGATCGACAGGAACGCCAGCGCCGAACTTCTTTTCCAGTTCATAGCGGTAGCTGCCGAACTGATCGATCCAGGCTTCGAGGCGAAACACATGACGGCTTACGGAGGTCGGGGTGAATTCACCAACCCAGCTGTCATTGCCCAGTTCGCGCATTGGCGCGCTGTGCCAGTGTTCTTCATCGGCAGCACGCCAGCGGATATTCACCGCCATTTTGTCGTGCCCATCGGCATAGACCTTGCTGGTCACGGTAACCGGTTGCCCGATGATCGCCTTGGCCGCAAACAGGCCACCGTCGATCACCGGCAACGTGTCTTCGATCACGATGCGGGGTAATTGCAGCGCCTGGGTCAGTGACAGCGGAAGGGTTGCTTGCGGGACATCGGTGGCCAGGGAATCCGGACCGTATGGCTGTTCATTCATCGAGCATCACTCCTCACGCCCCAGGGACGCTCCTGTGCATTCCATGCAATGGAAAAATTGACGGTATGGCAGCGTACGATCGCACTGTGCTGGCGACTCGTCTATTTCCGCTGCCTAGGTTCCGAGCGGTCAACGAGGGTAAAGTTCAAAGGTTTTGAGGATGTTTGGTGGTCGTGCGCAGAGATGAAGCAGCCAGCGAGCGGATCAACGAGGCGACTGTAGCGGGAAGCAAATCAATTGAATCATCGGCCCTGCCGGGCGGTCGTAAACAGGGTCGACAAGGAGGCTGCAACCATGACCCTACCCAATCCGGTAGAAGTACCCGATCCAAACATCGATGACCCCGCCCTGCCCGAGCCAATCCCCGAACAGGAGCCGCCGCCATCCACGCCACCACCCAATGAAACGCCAGTCGGCGACCCGCCTGCCAATGCGCCACCGGTTACGGTGTGACGAGTCAGTAAACGGGATCTGAAGGCGTCTGTCCGAGCATGGACGCCTTCAGCGCCCTCCCGCTACATCGATGAACGTTCCAGTCGTATACGACGCATTGTCCGACAGCAACCAGAGAATGGCCTCGGCCACTTCCTCCGCGTTACCGCCACGGCCCATGGGCAATGCACCCTCAAGCTTGCTGACGCGGAACGGATCGCCGCTCAGGGCGTGAAAGTCGGTGAAGATGAAACCCGGACGTACTGCGTTGACGCGCACGTTTTCCGCCGCGACCTCTTTGGAAAGTCCGATAGTGAAAGTGTCCAGTGCCCCTTTGGATGCCGCATAGTCGACGTACTCGCCTGCCGAGCCGAGGCGCGCCGCGAGCGAGGATACGTTGACGATGCTGCCGCCGTGCCCCCCGTGTGCCGGCAACATGCGCAACAAGGCGTGTTTGCTGCACAGCATCGGGCCGACGACGTTGTTCATCATCATCTTCAACATGCGAAATTCCGACATGTCCTCGACTCTGGAAGCCTGCGCCAGGGTGCCCGCATTGTTGACCAGATGAGTGACTCGACCGAGTTCGGCGTCGACCCGGGCAAACAGCCGCATGATCTCATCTTCGTTGCTGACGTCGGCTTGCACGGTGATCGCTCTGGCGCCCATCGCCCTTACCTGGACTGCGGTCTTTTCGGCGGCGGCATGATCCGACAGGTAATTGATGCAGATCCGATAACCCTGTGAGGCGGCCAGACGCGCCGTGGCAGCGCCGATCCCGCGCGAACCACCGGTGATAATGAGGACTTTTTCCATGGAGTGTCTCGTGTTTTTTTAAAGGCCGACATCAGGATCCAGCCAACCCTCGCAGGTTAACCAGCCGGTTCAGATCGTGCCAGCCTTTACCGTCCAGCGCCATCTGTGCGTTTCAGAAATCGGATTGCCCGGTATCGGACTCATCCACCGCAGCTTTTGCCTCAGCAGCATGGATTTCTTCGAGAAACTGCTGGGCCGGCAACGGATAACCCAGCAGGAAGCCCTGCAGCGAGTGGCACCCCAAATGAGTCAGGAAACGCTGCTGAACGGCGGTTTCGACGCCCTCGGCGACTATCCGCAGATTCAGCGCCTGCCCTACCGCCACGATGGCCGAAACAATGGCAGCGTCGTCGGTGTCATGCTCCAGATCGCGGACGAAGCCTCGATCAATCTTGATTTCATTGGCAGGCAATCGCTTCAGGTACATCAGGCTGGAGTAACCGGTGCCAAAATCATCGATCGACAGGTCCACACCCATTTCCGAAAGCCTTCTCAACACCGCCAGGCTGGCATCCGCATCATGCATGGCAGTGGTTTCGGTGATTTCCAGGGTCAGGCAGTTGGCCGGTAACTGATGCCGCGCCAGTGTGTCCGCCACTGCCGTGACCAGCCCGGAATGACAGAACTGCAAGGCTGACAGGTTGACTGCAATGCGCCAGTGCGAGTAACCCTGCGCGTACCACTCACGCATTTGCCGACAGGCTTCATCCAGGACCCACTCGCCGATCTGAATGATCAGACCGGTTTTCTCTGCCATGGCGATGAACAGGTCGGGAGCGAGGATCCCCTGTTCCGGATGGTTCCAGCGCAACAACGCCTCTGCCCCTACGGGCAGTCCGGTCATGGCATCGAACTTGGGCTGGTAATAGATACAGAACTGTCGATGCTTGATCGCCTTGTGCAAATCCTGCGACATTTGCAGCTGATTGCGGGCGTTACTGTTCATCGACGCATCGAAAAAGCTGTAGCCGTTCTTGCCGGCAGCCTTGGTGTGGTACATAGCGGCGTCGGCATTGATCAGAAGCTCATGCTGGGTGCTGCCATTACCCGGGTAGATGCAGATGCCGATGCTCAGTGAAATCTGCAACTGATGTTCACCAATGGTGAACGGGTTGCCGACTTCGTTGACCTGTCGTCTGGCAACGGCCAATGCATCCTCAGGGTGTAGAAGCTCCACCAGCAGGACGAACTCATCGCCGCCGACTCTTGCCAGCGTGTCACGCCGCTGCAGGCTGTTGCGAAGACGCAAGGCGACCTGCCGCAACAGCAGGTCGCCGGTGTGGTGGCCGAATGCATCGTTGACCGGTTTGAAGCCATCAAGGTCCATGAACATCAATGCAAAGCACCCACCCGTCTCATTGGCCCTCTTCATTGCCCGATCAATGCGCTCCGTCAACAACGCACGGTTTGGCAAACCGGTCAGGTTGTCATGCAGGGCCAAGTGGGTCAGTTCCAGATTGGCTTCAGTCAGGGAATCGGCCAGAACCGCGGTACGTGTTTCCAGGTGAGAATCGAGAATGCAGCTGAACAGCGCAATCCCCAGAATCGACAGGCTGGCGACCAGCACGAATCTGTCCAGCCCGTTGCTGCTCAGCCCCTGCGGCAGCGCCCCGCAAAAGCTGCCATCAGCAAAATTCGCAGCGGCCATACCGGTGTAATGCATGCCAATGACAGCCAGCCCGAGCAACAGTGCCGCCGAGGCGCGTAGGAGGTAGACTCTGGGGCGTCGCTGACGAAGATGGAAGGCTATTCGCAGTGCTGCCGCGGACGCAGCGACAGCGATCACCAACGAAAGTACCAACAGCCACGGCGTGTATTGAATCCCCGGCTGCATGCGCATGGCCGCCATGCCGGTGTAGTGCATGGCGCTGATGCCAAGCCCCAGCAATAACGCCCCCAGGCTCAGTTGCAGGGCAGGCAATCGCGGCTGGGTGGCGAGCCACAGGGCGAACCCTGAAAAGCCGATGGCGATCAACAGCGAAAGCAGCACCAGTGGCACGTCATAGCCAAGGTTGATGGGCAATACGAACGCCAGCATACCGATGAAATGCGTTGACCAAGTACCGACGCCCATCGCGATCGCTCCTCCCGCGATCCATACGTGAACGGCACGGCCCCTGGCCGAGACGATGCGGCCAACCAGATCGAGGGCCGTGTACGCAGCAAGAATAGCGACGAGAATCGAGATTACGACGAGTGAAGGGATGTAACTGCCAATCAACATAAACGCACCTGGAAACCAATGAGCGCGTCCATGCCGATCTTGTGCGGGTGATTGTACGCATTCGCGGCAGAATGTCGCGGCACTTGGTCGCAAAGATGGCGAATAGCTATTATTTTTCCGGTTACTGCGAACAGTTCACTGAAAAAATGTGTTTGAACCCGAAATATTCACTCCCGGAGCGTCAGGCCTGCCTCGGCATTCCAGCCCCCGCCCAGTGCGGCGATCAATTGAACGCTGGCAATCAAACGGCTTTGCAGCACGCTGAGCACACTGCGCTCGTTGCTCAATGCGGTGGCCTGGACATTGACGACGTCCAGATAACCGATCAACCCGGCCTTGTATTGATTGTTGGTCAGGCGCAGCGAGTCACGAGCCGAGACCAGCGCTTCCTGGCGTACCGCCGCTTCCTGCTCGTATACCTTGAGCTGAACCAGATAGTTTTCGACCTCCTGGAAGCCGTTCAGCACTGTCTGCCGGTACTGGGCGACAGTCTGGTCATACACCGCTTCGGTGCGATCGACCTCGGCCGAACGTTTTCCGCCGTCGAACAAGGTCAGCGCCAACTGCGGGCCCACCGACCAGAAGCGGTTGGGCAGGCTGATCCAGTTGGCAAAGGTACTGCTGCTGTAACCGCCGCTCATGCTCAGCGTGAAGTCCGGATAATAAGCCGCCTTGGCCACGCCGATGTTGGCATTGGCGCCCATTACCGAGCGCTCGGCTGCGGCAATGTCAGGGCGGCGCTCGAGTAACTGCGAAGGCAGGCCTGGCGGGATTTGCGGCAACTGCGGGATCGAAGTGGTGACGGGCAGATTGAAGTCTGCCGGCGCCATGCCCATCAGTACGGCGATGGCATTCTCGTATTGCGCCCGTTGCCAGGCCAGATCGATCAGGTCGGCCTGGGTACTTTTCAATTGCGTCTGTGCCTGCGCAACAGCATCACTTCCGGAAATACCGGCGCGGTACTGGTTCTGCGTCAGGGTCAGGGAGCGCTGGTAGGCATCCACTGTGGATTCCAGCAGGCGTTTCTGTTCATCGATCACGCGCAATTGCAGGTAATTCTGCACCAGTTCCGATTGCAGGCTCAGGCGCATCGCCGCCAGGTCGGCAAGACTTGCCTGCGCATTGGCGGTGTCGGCTTCCAGCCCGCGACGCAGCTTGCCCCAGACGTCGGCCTCCCAACTGACGCCCAACTGCGCGTTGTAACTGTTGCGAATCCCCGAAGCACTGGTGCCGGTGTTCGAGGTGCCAGTGCCCTGCCCCGAGCGCGTCTTGCCGGTCGTCAGGTCGAGGGTCGGCAGGAAGGCAGCCCTGGAGCTGCGCACCAGTGTCTGTGCCTGTCGATACTGCGCGTCGTACTGGGCGACTGTCTGGTTGGAGGTGTTGAGGCGCTCGACCAGAGCGTTCAACTGCGGGTCCTTGTACACCTCCCACCATGCACCTTTGGCCATCCCGTCACTTGGCGTGGCCGCACGCCAGCCCTGCGCAGCCTTGAACTGCGCGGGCGCGGCCATCGACGGCTTCTGGTAATCCGGACCCACAGCGCAGGCGCTGAGCAGCACGACGCAAAGCCCCAGCGCGAATGGACGAATCAGCCCTGTCGGGCGGGAGGTGAATGCCAGGCGTTCGGTCATAGCGGAGTTTCCAGAGCAGCATCGGTGCGCACGCCACGCCATTTGTTGTAACGATGGCGCAGACGGTCGAGATAAAGGTAAACCACCGGGGTGGTATAGAGGGTCAGGACCTGGCTGAAGATCAGGCCACCAATGATGGTCAAACCCAGCGGCTTGCGCATTTCGGCACCTTCGGCGGTACTCAGCAGCAGCGGCAAGGCACCCAGGATGGCGGCCATCGTGGTCATCAGAATGGGCCGCAGGCGCTGCAGGCAGGCGCTGCGAATCGACTCTTGCGGCGTCATTCCCTGTTCGCGCTCCAGATGCAGGGCAAGGTCGATCATCATGATCGCGTTTTTCTTCACCACGCCAATCAGCAGGAACAGCCCCAACAGGGAAATCAGGCTGAATTCGCTGCCCAGCACATAGATCGTCAGCAATGCGCCAACGCCTGCGGACGGGAGCGTCGAGAGGATCGTCAGCGGATGAATGTAGCTCTCATAGAGGATACCCAGCACCAGGTACACCGCCAGCAACGCACCGAGGATCATCCACGGCTGACTCTTCTGCGTGGAAGCGAAGGCGTTGGCGGTCCCGGCCATCTTGGAAATGATGTCGGACGGCAGCCCGATGGCGGCAATCGCCCGTTCTATCGCCACGGTGGCCTTGTCGAGGCTGGCCCCTTCGGCCAGATCGAAGGAGATGTTCTCGGCCGCGAACTGACCGTCATGCGATACCCGGTCATTGGCCAGGCTGCGCTCGTAATGGGCGATGCTCGATAGCGGTACACGCTGCCCGTCTGCGGTAATGACCTGAACCTGCTCCAGCGTCACCGGGTCCTGGGCGTATTTTGGATTGACCTCCATCACCACCTTGTACTGGTTGAGGCTGTCATAGATGGTCGATACCTGGCGCTGGCTGTAAGCGTTGTTGAGCACCGCCGTGACCATGTTCATATCGATACCCAGCCGCTTGGCCGTGTCACGGTTGACCACCAGGGTCACCTGTTGTGCCCCGCGCCCTTCCCGTGCGTCGATGGCGGTCAGCTCGGGCACCGACTTGAGCGCTGCGACAATCTTGGGGTACCACAGACGCAGACTGCCCAGATCAGCGCTCTGCACGATGTATTGATACTGTGAACTGGTCTGCTCGCGACCGCCGCCCAGTTGCAGGTCCTGATCCGGGGCCAGGAACAACCTGCCGCCCGGCACATGCGGCATGTTCTTGCGCAGGCGCTCGACCACTTTCTCGGCAGACAGCTTGCGCTCGGCAATCGGCTTGAGGCGCACGATCATGAAGGCGTTATTGGTGCCACCGCTGCCACCGATAAAACCGGCAACGCTTTCCACCGCAGGGTCAGCGAGAATCGACAGGCGGAAGGTCTCCATTTTCGGCTGCATGACCGAAAACGAAAGACCGTCGTCACCGCGAACAAAACCCATCAGTTGCCCGGTGTCCTGCTGCGGCAGAAAGGTCTTGGGCACCACCACATACAGCGCGATATTGACCACCACGGTAACCAGCAGGCTGAGCAGCGTCAGCCGTCGATGCCGCATCACCCAGCCCAGCGAGCGGTCGTAGCCTGCCACCATTCGATCGTTGACCCGCTCGCTCCAGCGCTGAAAGGCGTTTTCCCCATGGGCTTCGCGCGGCTTCAACCAGCGCGCGCACAACATCGGCGTCAGGGTCAGGGACACAATCAGCGAGACGATGATCGCTACCGACAAGGTGATGGAAAACTCGCGAAACAGACTTTCGACCAGACCGCCCATGAACAGGATGGAAATGAACACCGCGACCAGCGAGACGTTCATCGACAGCAAGGTGAACCCCACCTCCTTGGCGCCCAGAAAAGCCGCTTTCATGGGGTCGAGGCCGTTGTGAATATGCCGGGATATGTTTTCCAGCACAACGATGGCATCGTCCACCACCAGACCGGTCGCGAGGATCAACGCCATCAGTGACAGGTTGTTCAGGGAGAAGCCGAACAGGTGCATGATCGCAAAGGTGCCGACCAGCGATACCGGAACCGCCAGGGTGGGGATCAGCGAGGCGCGAAAACTGCCGAGGAACAGGAACACCACCATCACCACCAGCACCACGGCAATCAGCAGGGTCATTTCGGCTTCGTGCAGCGTCGCCTTGATCACCGGCGAGCGGTCCATCGCGATATTGAGACTGACACTGGCCGGCAGCACCGCTCGCAGCGCCGGCAACTGCGCCTTGATCTGCGCCACGGTTTCAATGATGTTGGCGCCCGCCTGGCGGTTGACGACCAGCAGCACGGCACGGTCATTGTTGTAGAACCCGCTGTTGTAACGGTCTTCCACGGCATCGCTGACTTTCGCCACGTCCTTCAGGCGCAAGGTCGCTCCGTCCTTGTAGCGAATGATCAGCGGCGCATAATCCTCGGCGGTTTCCAGCTGGTCGTTGGCCTGCACCTGCCAGTTATGCTGGTCGTCCTCCACAAAGCCCTTCGGCCGTCGTACGTTGGTGCCAGTGATGGCAGTGCGTACGTCGTCCAGCGATACACCGTACTGGGAGAGCATCTGCGGCTCCAGCTCGATACGCACAGCAGGCAGCGAGCTGCCGCCGATCTGCACTTCGCCGACCCCGGAAACCTGTGACAGGCTCTGTGACAGGATGGTGGACGCCAGGTCGTAAAGCTGGCCCTTTTCCAGCACCGTCGACGTCATCGACAAGACCATGATCGGCGCCTGGGACGGGTTGACCTTCTTGTAGGTCGGCATACTGCGCATACCGCTGGGCAGCAGATTGCGTGAGGCATTGATCGCCGCCTGCACTTCCCGCGCGGCGCCGTTGATGTCGCGATTCAGATCGAACTGCAGAATGATCCGCGTGGTGCCCTGGCTTGAATTGCTGGTCATGGTGTTGACACCGGCAATACTGCCCAGCGATCGCTCCAGCGGCGTTGCCACCGTGGACGCCATCACTTCCGGACTGGCACCGGCGAGGCTGGCCGAGACCACAATCACCGGGAAATCCATGTTCGGCAACGGTGCCACCGGCAACAAGCGAAAGCTCACTGCGCCCAGCAGCATGATCGCCAGGCTTAGCAGAACGGTCGCAACGGGGCGACTGATGAACGGCGCTGAGAGGTTCATGCGTCAGTCCGTTCCAGTCGGTCCGGGTCAGCCGGTTTGCGACTCCAGCGACGGCCAAGGCGGTCGAAATACAGGTAGATGACCGGCGTTGTGAACAGTGTCAGCACCTGACTGAGCAACAGTCCGCCAACCATCACCAGCCCCAGTGGTTGCCGCAATTCGGCGCCGGAGCCACTGGCGAGCATTAGCGGGATGGCGCCGAACAATGCGGCCAGGGTGGTCATGAGAATCGGCCGGAAGCGCAACAGTGCCGCGTCGTAGATCGCCTGCTCGGGCGCAACACCGCGGTTGCGCTCCGCGTCGAGCGCGAAGTCGATCATCATGATCGCGTTCTTCTTGACGATGCCGATCAATAGAATGATGCCGATGATCGCGATCATCCCCAGATCGTTGCCGCTGATCAGCAGAGCCAACAAGGCCCCCACTGCGGCCGACGGCAGGGTCGATAGGATGGTGATCGGGTGAATGTAGCTCTCGTAGAGCACGCCCAGCACGATGTACATGGTGACCACCGCCGCCAGAATCAGCAGCAACGTGCTGGACAACGAAGCCTGAAACGCTTCGGCAGCGCCCTGGAACTGAGTCTGCACGCCGATCGGCATGCCGATCTCCTGCTCGACCTCCTCGATCACCTTCACCGCCTTGCCCAAGGCAATATCGGGCGCCAGGTTGAACGACATCATCACCGCCGGAAACTGCCCGAGGTGGGCGATGGCCAACTGTGCCTGGCGCTGCTCGACACTTGCCAGGCTGGATAGCTTCACCTGTGCGCCATCGGTGGTCTTGACGTGGATCTGCTCGAGCGCCGCCGGGCCGAGTTCACTGCCCGACGCAGCCTGCAGCACCACGCGGTACTGGCTGGCCTGCGTGTAGATGGTGGATATCTGGCGCTGACCGAATGCGTCGTACAGCGCATCGGTAATGTTCGCAACCGTGACCCCGACCCGGCTGGCCGCATCACGATCGATGTTCAGGTACACCTGCAAACCTTTATCCTGCAGGTCGCTGGCCACATCCGTCAGCTCGGGCCGCTTGCCGAGCGCGTCTACCAGTTTTTCGCTCCACAGCGTCAGCAGCTCGGCGTCGGGCGACGACATGCTGAATTGATACTGGGTGCGACTGACGCGGTCTTCAATGGTCAGGTCCTGCACCGGCTGCATGAACAGGCGGATATCCGACAGCTTGTCGACCTCGGGTTGCAGGCGCTGGATCACCTCGGACGCGGTCAGGTCGCGCGCTCCGTGAGGCTTGAGGTTGATCAACAGGCGCCCACTGTTGAGCGTGGCGTTGTCACCGTCGACACCGATGTAGGACGACAGACTGACCACTGCCGGGTCCTTGAGAATGATGTCGGCAAGTGCCTGCTGACGCTGGCTCATCGCTGCGAACGACACCGACTGCGGCGCTTCCGAAATACCCTGAATCACTCCGGTGTCCTGCACTGGAAAAAAGCCTTTGGGTACGACGATGTACAGCAACACAGTCAAGGCCAGGGTGGCCACGGCAACCAGCAGGGTCAGTGGCTGATGCTTGAGCACCCAGCGCAGTCTGCCCGCGTAGATGTCGATCAGCCAGTCGATCCAGGCACCGCTGGCCCGGTAAAAACGGCTCTGCTCTTCTTCCCTGGGCTCGCGCTTGAGCAAGCGCGCGCACATCATCGGCGTCAGGGTCAGCGAGACCACCAGCGATATCAATATCGCGACCGCCAGGGTAATCGCGAACTCGCGGAACAGCCGCCCGACCACGTCGGCCATGAACAACAGCGGGATCAATACCGCAATCAGCGACAGGGTCAGGGAAATCAGGGTGAAACCGATCTGCTTCGCGCCCTTGAGTGCGGCCTGCAAGGGCGTCTCGCCCTCTTCGATGTGTCGGGAGATGTTTTCCAGCATGACGATGGCGTCATCGACGACGAAACCGGTCGCAATGGTCATGGCCATCAGCGTCAGGTTGTTGACCGAAAAACCGGCCAGGTACATCACGCCGAACGTGCCTACCAGCGACAGTGGGACGGCGATAGAGGGAATGATCGTCGCGCTGAAACGACGCAGGAACAGGAAGGTGACCAGCACCACCAGGACGATCGCGATCAGCAGTTCGTGCTGAACATCGGTCACCGACGCACGGATGGTCTGCGTACGGTCCGTCAGGACCACGACGTCGAGCCCTGCCGGAAGGTTTTCGGTGATCGACGGCAGCAACGCCTTGATCCGGTCGACCACCTCAATGACGTTGGCGCCCGGCTGACGCTGAATGTTGAGCAGCACCGCCTGGCTCCGATTGGCCCAGGCCGCGAGCCGCTCGTTTTCGGCACCATTGACGATTTCGGCCACATCCTTCAGGCGCAAGGGTGCGCCATCCTTGTAAGCCAGAATCAGGTTGGCGTACTCCTCCGGAGACTTCAGCTGATCGTTGGCATCCAGCATCGAAACCCGGGTCGGCCCGTCGAAATTGCCCTTCGGCTGGTTGACGTTGGAGGCGCTGATCAGGGTACGTACATCGGACAGGTTGAGACTGTTGGCGGCCAACGCCTCCGGGTTGACCTTGATCCGTACCGCCTGCCGCTGCCCGCCGGCAATGCTGACCATGCCCACACCGCTGATCTGCGAGATCTTCTGCGCCATGCGCGTATCGACCAGATCATTGAGCTTGGGCAACAACATGGTTTTCGAGGTGATCGCCAGGGTCAGAACCGGTGTGTCGGCCGGGTTGACCTTGTTGTAGACCGGAGGCGCCGGCAGATCGGTCGGCAGCAGGTTGGTGGCCGCATTGATCGCCGCCTGCACCTGCTGCTCGGCGACATCCATATTGATTTCAAGGCTGAAGCGCAACGTAATGACCGACGCACCGCCCGAGCTGGTCGAGGCCATCTGGGTCAGGCCGGGCATCTGTCCGAATTGACGTTCAAGAGGCGCAGTCACGGAGCTGGTCATCACCTGCGGGCTGGCGCCCGGGTACAGGGTCATCACCCGGATGGTCGGATAGTCGACCTGGGGCAACGCCGAAACAGGCAGCAAGGTATAGGCGATCAGACCCGCCAGGACGATTGCCAACATACTCAGCGTGGTGGCAACCGGACGCAGGATGAACAGGCGTGACATGTTCATACGCTTGGTTTTTCCACCTTGCCGAGCGCCGCCGACTTGTCGGTCTTGCTGTCAGGCTTGCCTTGCAGCTTCTGAGCCGGGCCGGCCGGCACTTCCTTGCTGTCGTTGACGACTTCGACTTCGGCACCGTCGCGCAGGCGGTCGGTACCTTCGAGCACCACCCGCTCGCCGGCTGCCAGACCTGCGGTAATCACCGTGGATGTCTCGTCGCTCGGGCCGGTCTTCAGCAGCTTGAGTTTGACCTTCTTGTCACCGTCCAGCACATAGACAAAGGTCCCGTCGGTGCCGAACTGTACCGCCGCCGTCGGTACGAGCGTGACTTTTTTCAGCGTGTCGGCGCGCAGCCGTACATTGACGAACTGATTGGGGAACAGGACCTCGTCACTGTTATCGAAACGCGCCTTGAACTTCAGTGTGCCGGTGGCCACGTCGATCTGGTTGTCGAGGCTGGCCAGTACGCCGCTGGCCTGCATCTTCGTATCGCCACGGTCCCAGGCTTCAACGGGCAGCTTGTCGCCGGTGCGGTAGCGGGAAATGACTTTCGACAGGTCCTTTTCAGGCAGCGTGAACGCCACGGATATGGGCTGGGTCTGGGTAATCACCACCAGTGCAGTGGTGTCGTTGGCGGCAACCAGATTGCCCACGTCCAGCTGTTTGAGGCCGACACGCCCGGCAATCGGGGCACGGATGCGAGTGAAGTCCAGGCTCAGTTTTGCGTCAGCCACAGCAGCCTGATTGGTCTTGATCGTGCCCTTGTATTGATTGACCAGCGACTCGGCAGTGTCGAGGGTCTGCTTGGCGATGCTGTCCTCGGCAAACAAGCCTCGGTAACGCTGCACATCGAGCTGAGCATTCTTGAGCAGCGCCTGGTTAGTGGCCAGCGTACCTTCGGCCTGCTGCAACGCCACCTGATAGCTGCGCGGATCGATTTCAGCCAGCAGATCACCGGCCTTGACCATCTGCCCTTCCTGGAAATAAAGCTTGACCAGCTCCCCCGCCACGCGGCTGCGCACATTGATGGTGTTCATTGCCGTCACGGTGCCAAGCGCCTTGTAGTAGATCGGAAAATCACCTTCGGTAGCCGGGGCCACACGCACCGGGACCGCGACAGCCGATCCGCCGAAGCCGGGTCGTGCCATGCCGCTTGCAGCCGGCTTCTTGTTGCTCTCGGCCCCCTTGCCGGCAGTGGACGCAGGCCAGAACCACCAGCACAAGGCAACAATGACCAACAGGACCAACAAACTGATCAACCAGCGACGGGATTTACGGGAGCCAGACAATTGCATGAATAAATCAACCATTACAGGTGGGGGTTTGTTCAGAAGGCTGAACAATAAGCACAGTTACGTTACAAGCAAAGCGGCTTTACCAAGCGCTTACTTTGGATAAACGTATGACGCACAAACAAAAAAAACGGCCTGAGCGGATTCAGGCCGTCGACAGGTTGCGGAAAGTTACTTCAGCACAGCCAATGCAGCGTCATAGTTGGGCTCGCTGCCAATCTCGGCAACCAGTTCGCTGTGCAGTACCTTATCGTTCTCGTCCAGAACGACCACGGCGCGTGCTGTCAGACCCGTGAGCGGGCCGTCTGCAATAGCAACACCATAATTTTGAGCAAAATCGGCGCTGCGGAACGAGGACAGGTTCTGAACATTTTCCAGACCTTCGGAGCCGCAGAACCGGGCCTGGGCAAACGGCAGGTCAGCCGAGATGCACAGAACAACGGCGTTGCTCAGGTCATTGGCCTGGGTGTTGAATTTACGTACCGAGGTGGCACAGGTCGGCGTATCGACGCTCGGGAAGATGTTCAATACCTTGCGCTTGCCGGCGAAGGACGCCAGGGTCTTATCGGCAAGACCTGCGCCAACCAGCGTGAAATCGTGTGCCTTGCTACCGACTTCAGGCAGGTTGCCACTGACCTGAACGGGGCTGCCTTTGAGGGTCACTTGAGCCATGAAACACGTTCCTTTTCAAAATGGATGAAAGAGCCGGAAGTTAAACACGAAAGTGTGCCGCGGCCTATATGGGATAATTCTGAATTTTTTCAGGAAACCAGTCTGTCCCTGATATCTGTGTGGGCACACAATTCCACCAGCCAATCAACGAATACCCTCACTCGTCGTGACAACTGTCGATGCGGGGGGTAAAGGGCCGTCAGTGGCAGTGGCGGCGGACGATGCAATCGCAGCACTTCCACCAGCACACCGCTGCGCAATTGCGCGGCGACATGGTAGCGCGGCACCTGAATCAGGCCGAATCCCGCTTCGCACGCCGCGACATAGCCATCGGCACTGTTGACAGCGATCGAGCAGGCCGAGGCGTGCTCAACGTCCATGCCATCGGCCATGAACTCCAGACCATAGCGCTTGCCGGTACTGGTCGAAAAATATTCGATTACCTGATGTTGCGCGAGCTCATTCAGGTTCCGTGGCGTGCCGTATTGCTCCAGGTATTCACGACTGGCGCAGGTGATCTGGGTCAGACTGCCCAGCGGCCTGGCAACCAGCGTTTCATCCAGTGCGGCGCCGGCACGCAGCACGCAGTCCACGCCTTCGCGGATCAGATCGACCGGCCTGTCGCTCATGCCGATTTCCAGGCGGATCTGCGGATAGCGCCGGCTGAATTCAGGCAACGCCGGGATGATAATCATGCGCCCCAGACTGACGGGCAGATCGACACGCAGCAACCCCTTGGGCTCGGCCCCCGTCGCCGAAAACGATGCTTCGGCATCGTCCAGATCGGCCAGCAGGCTGACGCAGCGCTGGTAATAGGCCTTGCCGTCAGGGGTGGCGCTGACCTGACGCGTCGTACGCTGCAAAAGCTGTACGCCCAGGTGCGCTTCCAGCTGCTTGATCAGGATCGTTACCGAAGCACGAGGCATGTGCAGACTCTCGGCCGCCCTGGCGAAACCGCCGAGTTCGACGATACGGGTGAACACGCGCATGGCGTTGAATCGATCCATGATGACCGGCAACCTGAAGGTAAATGACGTGTGAAGGGACTTGCAGTTGCAAGAGGGACGCTCGAGAAAGGCCAGGCGGTTCGGCACAGGGCCGCGCCGTTACCGCCACCAGCCCTCGCCTAGAAGTCCCTTTTATAGAAAATATCCAGCGAGCTGGCAACACCACTCGCGGCCTCGAGGTACACGCGCTTACTGAGCAGGTAGCGCAAGGCAATGGTATTGGCCGGTTCAAACACGCCTACGCCATAACGCAGGCTGAGCTTGTCGGTGATCTTGCCGCTGGCAACCACATTGGTCTTGTCGCCGGTTCCCGAAGTGTCCAGCTCGAAATCCTTGATACCCAGATTGTCCGCGAGCTTGCCGGTGGTCGACGAGCTGCCCGCAACACCCAGTGCCAGCGCAGCCTGAGCGACCATGTTGTTGTCTTCGCCGGAAGTGCTGAGCGGTCTGCCCATGACCAGATAGGAAAGCGCCTGCTCCTGGCTCATCGCAGGCTCGGAAAACACCTCGGTGGTGGGCTGCTCGGCGCTGCCGGTCAGGCGGATACCGGCAATCACGTCGTCGGTCTGGCGAATCGCCTCGATGTCCAGATAAGGCTGGTCGACCGGGCCGGCAAACAGCAAACGCGCCTTGCGTATGGTCAGCCGTTGACCGTAGGCACGATAACGACCGTCGTTCAGGTTGAGCTCGCCACGAGTGTCCAGATTGTCACCAATGTGTACATGCCCGACCAGATTGGCGGTGAGCCCGAACCCGCTGAAACTGAGCTTTTCCTGGCCGACTTCCACATCGATATCCATCGCCACGGCCAGCGGCGGAGCGCCCTCCTCGGTCTGCTGTCCGACGATCACTGTGTCACCGGAGAGCTTCACAGTGGACGGCGGCAACTCGCGTACGGTAATCGCGCCCTTGGGCACCAGTACCTTGCCGGAGATCGCCAGTCGCTCGCCCTGCATGGAGATTTTCAGGTCAGGCGCCGCCTCTACCGCCGCATAGGGTTCGACATTGATCGGCAGGCGCGAGCCCTTGAGGCTCACATCGACATTCAGGCTTTGCCCCCAAGCCACCTGACCGCCTATGCTGCCCTGCCCGGTGCTGCCACTTTTCCAGCCGCCGTTGAGCTGTACGCTTTCTCCGGCAATCAACGCCTGGACCTTGAGGTCATGCAGTTCCATAGGCAGCTCTGCCCCCGCCACTTCACCCCCTTCAAGCGTCACGTTGCCGTTGACCAGTGGCGCCAGCAACGTGCCTGACAACCGGCCATTGCCATTCAGACGCCCATTGAGTTTCTGCACCATCGGCGCGAAAGGACGTGCCACCGAGATATCCAGCCCCGAGAGATTGAAGTCGCCCGCCAGGGTCTTGTCCTTGGCCAGCGGGTCGATCTGTGCGTTGAGCAACAGCCTTCCCAGCTTGCCGCCCTCGAAGTCGAGACGCGTGTCGATGCGTTTGGGCGCCAGCGTGGTGGCCAGTTTCAGCGTCTGATAAGGGAAGTCCAGCCACTGGTTGTTGTTGCGTACCCGCAGCGTGCCGCCTCCGGCGTCAATCGTGACCTTGCCGCTGGGGCCAGCTGCCGGAATGTCGAGTTGCACGTCTGCATTCAACGCGCCCTTCCAGGCAAAATCCTTGGGCATCCATTGCGCCAGGCTGTCCAGGGGGAAATTCTTGAGCTGATAACGCAGATGAGGCTCCGGCATCAGGCGCTGATCGCCGCCACACAGGCTGGCGCCCCCGGACAACCAGCAATGGGCACCAAAGTTGAGCCGGCCATCGGCCAGACGCTCGATCTTCGCCGACTGCTGCAAACGCCAGTTCTGCCCGCCGCTCTGCACCGTACCGCTGGCCAGTCGGCCTCGCCAATCACCCTTGTCCAGGCCACCGTCAAGGCCGATGGCCAGCTTGAGCAGCGGTCCTTGCAGATCCAGCTTCAGCTGCTGGCTCTTGAGTGTGCCCTGACCGTCTACCAGCAAGGTGCCCAGCTGGGTATCGCCAGCCTGAATACCGGCACCTTTCAGGTTGATGATCGCGCGCTGCGCCTGATCCAGTCTGGCGTTGAGCGTGAGGGTCTGCAGACGATTGTCCTGCAAGGCGAGCTGGCTGCCCTGCAAGGACAATTGCCCTTGGGGCGCCTGTAGCGTTCCGGCCAGGTCCAGCCGGCCTTTGACTTGCCCCTGCAAGCGTGGCCAAAGCTGGGCCAGACGCGGCAGATCCAGGTCCAGCTGCCCCTTGAGACGCTCCTGCAGGCTACCCGCACCTTGAATACGGTTGTCGCCGAGACGGATGCTCAGGCTGCTGACATTCCATTGCTGATCGTGGCCGTCAGCCTTGGCTTGCAGCAGCGCCGGCTGACCACGCAAACGCCCTTTCAAATCGAGGTCTGCGCTGAGTTCAAGCTGCTCGTTGCGCATCTGACCTTTGCTGCGCAACGGGCCTGCCAGTGTGCCGGGCAGTTCGGCAACCCAGAATGAAGGGTCCAGCGCACTCAGGTCCAGAGCCGTATCCCAGCCGATGCCGTCAGCGAATTGCAGGTTCAGGAAACCGCTGGCCTTGCCCTGCCCTGCGACCAGTTCCAGTTGCGGCAGATGGATCTCTTGCAGATTGCCGCTGAACGGGCTGACCACGGTGAATGCACCGGCAGGCCCTTTGAGGCTGGCGTTGAAATTGCCGAGGTATTTGCCATCGGTATAGGAAATATCGCCCTTGAAGGCATGCAATGCCACTTGAGGCGCTGAAGCCAATGGATACAGGCGCTGCCAGGGGAAATCCAGCCAGTCGATGCTCGCATCTGCAGAAAAACCGCTCTGCCAGTTCATCTTGCCGTTGATGGCCAGACGCTGCTGATCATCGGCGGCCAGATCGAGTCCGGCGATGGTTGCGCCGTTGGCATCCACGCTTCCTTTCAATGACAACGCGACAGGACCTTTCTCTGCGGGAAGGTTGGCGCTGCCATCTATCAGATAGCCCGAGTCAAGATTGCCTTCGGCGGTCAGCAGCAACTGGTCCAGCTGCAACGTATCAGGCAATGCAGCACTGGGTTTGAAGTGCTCGGCCGTCAGCTTGATGCGTGCAGGAAGGTGTTCGGCCAGGGGTTGCAACTCGCCGGTCAGCAAACCCGGCAGGTAGCCGCTGCTGTCCGCCTTGAGTTGCAGCGTTTTCAGCAGGTCGCCCTGAATATCCAGCGCCAGCGCCCAGGGCTGGCCATCCTGTGGTGGAAGTTGCAGTTGACCTTGCACGCTGAGTGGCCAGTCGCCCTCGGGTTTCAGCAGGCCATTGAGGTCCAGCACAAGCGCATCACGTTGCAGGTGCGCACTGTCGATCTTCAAGCCTTCGGCTGTCCAGTGCGCTGCCAGCTTGAGATCGCGCAATTGTTCGACGCCATCCAGTTGCAGACCACCCAGCTGTATATCACCCAGTTGCAGCGCCAGCGGTAACCTGAGCGTCGGTAACTGGATCGGGCCGTCGCTGGCGGGCGTATCGCTCGGCGGGAAGTGCATCAGCACCTGCTGCGCATGCAGACGGTCGATGCACAGCGTCATCTTCAACAGGCAGGCAGGCGTCCAGGCGAAATCGACGGATTGAACCTCGACACGGTCTGCGCCCTGCTGCCATACCAGACGCTCGGCGCTCCACTGACTACCCAGTCGCCCCTGAAAGTTTTCCAGCTGTACGCCGGGTACCCGAGCCAGGGCCCACTGGCTGCCCGTGTGGGTGCCCAGCAGCAGCGCGACAATAATGACCACAAGCAGCAGTAATGCGACAAGTCCCAGCCCGACGACCTTGGCTCCGCGGGTGATGTTCGACGTGTTCAAAGCTCCGGCCCCATCGAAAAGTGCAGACGGATTCCGCCATCATCGTCCAGCGCGTGGGCCAGATCGAGACGCAGCGGGCCCACTGGAGATACCCAGCGCACGCCGAAACCCACCCCGGTTTTCAGGTCTGGCTTGTCCAGGCTGTTGAACGAGTTGCCCTGATCGATGAAGGTCGCCAGGCGCCATTTGTCAGCAATGGAATATTGGTATTCGACGCTACCGGCAAACATATACCGGCCGCCGATACGGTCGCCGTCAGAATTGGTCGGTGACAGCTTCTGATAGTCATAGCCGCGCACGCTTTGATCGCCGCCGGCAAAAAAGCGCAGCGATGGCGGTATCGAGGTGTAACCGTCCGTGAGGTTGCCGCCAAACTGCACGCGACCGAGAAAGCGGTGATTTTGCGCGACGGTGGTCAGCCCTTTGAGCAGCACATTGGCATGCACCAGGTTAGCGTCAGACAACATGCCCTCCTTGGCCACCTGCGTATCGAATTGCAGGCGATAACCCTGGTGCGGGTCGATGCGATTGTCACTGCGCAGGTACGAGTAACTGATACCGGGCATCAGCAGCGTACTGAGGCCGGCGTCATCACCCAGGCGATATTCTTCACGCTGCCATTTCAGGGATATGACCCGTTCCCAACCGCTGGGCAGCTTGCTGTGCCATTCCGGCCCGGCAGTCAGCAACTTGCTGAGGCTGTCGGTTCCGGCAATCTCTTCGTACTGATACCCGCCGGCGTAGCGCAATTTGTCGGTCAGCGGCGGATCAAGTGGCACGTCGTACCACAGGCCGATATTCTGCCGTGGCGCGGATATCTCGGATTCGAAACCGTAACTGTGGCCCTGCGGGTTGGCCCAGTGCCGGGTCCAGTTGGCTTTGCCGCGCGGGCCGACGTCGGTCGAATAGCCCAGACCCAGGCCCATGGTGCGAGGTTTACGGGTTTCGAGCTGGACGGTCACCGGAATGACCTGGTTTTGCGCTGCGGTGGGCGCCGCATCGACCCGTACGCCCTCGAAATAGCCGCTGCCCTGCATCGCCTGGGTCAGTTCGGCAATCAGTTGGGAGTCGTAGGGCGTGTTCTCCTTGAACGGCACCATGCGCTTGAGCAGATCGTCATCAAATGGCGCGTCGCCGCTGAACATGACCTTGCCGAGCGTGTAGCGCGGTCCGCTTTCATAAACCAGTTCGATATCGGCCACACCGGCCCGCGGATCGATGGCCAGACGCTGACTGGTGAAATGGCCACTGAAAAATCCGTAGCGCGAGGCCTGATTCTGGATCAGGCGCTTGGCGTCTTCATAGTTGCCGTGGTTCAACACCGCGCCGCTTTTCAGCGCGTCGCTGCTCGGCACACGAAAGGCCTTCATTGCTGCCGCCGGCCCTTCGACCCGGATCACCACGTTACGCAGGTGAATGGGCTCGCCCGGCTGGATGTTGATCACCAGGCTGGGTTGATCTCCGTCCTTGATCTCACTGTCGATCTGCGCCTGGTAGTAACCCAGCGCCTGAGCGGCTTTTTCCGCCTGTTGCTCAGCGCCGAGGCTGAAATTACGCAGCGCCTGGACGTCACGCTCGCCCAAATCACCGACATACCCTTCGACGTTGGCCTTGAGTTGCGGATTGGCAGGCTTGATCCTGACGTCGAGGCGGGCCTGGGCAAGCGCTGCCGCACTCATGGTCATCAGGAACACGCTGCTGAATAGTCTGAAAAGCTTCATGGGCGTAGATGCTACCACGATCGACAGGCTGCACTGGAAGCCCACGAATTGTCGGATATTCAGGCCATTACGTCAGGGACCGGCAGTGAAACCTGAGGGTTCGGATGAAAAAACACATGCTCTCGGACAGGGCCTACAGCAATTTCACCGATCTCTTCGTAGCCCTGTCGCTTATAGAATTCCAGATAACGCGGATTGCCGGTATCGACCACGATGCCCTGAGAATGCTCATCCACTGCGCACCAGTCATGCAACGCTGCCAGCAGTTGCTCGCTCAGGTCCTGGCCGAGCTTCTGCCCTTGGAACTCCGGATCAAGGCCTATCAACGGCAGCACATGCACGGTTTCCGAAGGCACACAGGCGAGCACAGCGTTGTAATAGGCCAGATAGCGTTGAGTGCAGCCCAGACCGGTGTCCATCACCATGCGCAGACGCCAAGCCCAGCTTTCGGTGACACCCAGACGACGCTGCGGCGGTGCGATCAGCGCTACGCCGACCAAACGGTCCTGCAGGAACAGGCCCAGCGCAGGCTGGTTTTGTAGAAAGTGTTGTTTGACCAGCTGGCGAATGGTCGCCAACACACGTTGCTCATATCCCTCACGCTCGGCGTTGAACAGATAGGCAAATGTCGGATCGTGCCGGTAGGCCCTGAACAGCAAGGAGCGGGTTTCACGGGAATAACCACTGTCGAGTTGGCGAATTTCACCCGTGATGGCAGCAGGTAGGGACATAAAGGGCCTCGTGTTAACGGAACTGCGTCTGGCGCAGCGGTTTTGGCAAGCAGGCTTTCGAGTGATGGCCATTGATAACAGTTCCAACGAATTATCCAGCCCCCCCTGGCCTGCGCTTCCGACACGGCACTGGTCCTGAAACCACAGGTCGGCTAGCATCGCTGTTTGTTTTTGCTCAGGACCGCTGCTTTATGAAAATCGTCTCGTTCAACATCAATGGTCTGCGCGCTCGACCGCATCAGCTGGCGGCGCTGATCGACAAACATCAACCTGACGTGATCGGTCTTCAGGAAACCAAGGTTTCGGACGAGCAATTCCCCCAGGCGGAAGTCGAAGCGCTGGGCTATCACGTTCACTTCCACGGCCAGAAAGGCCATTACGGTGTCGCTCTGCTGTCTCGCAACGCACCACTGGCCCTGCACAAGGGTTTCGAAGGCGACGACGAGGAATCCCAGAAGCGTTTCATCTGGGGGACTTACGCCGACAGCAACGGCCAGCCGGTAACCATCATGAATGGCTACTTTCCACAGGGCGAGAGCCGCGACCACCCGACCAAATTCCCCGCCAAACAGCGCTTTTACGAGAACCTGCAAACACTGCTCGAGGGCCACTTCAGTAACGATCAGCCGCTGATCGTCATGGGCGACGTGAATATCTCTCCGCAGGACTGCGATATCGGCATTGGCGCCGACAACGCCAAACGCTGGCTGAAAACCGGCAAGTGCAGCTTTCTGCCTGAAGAGCGGGAGTGGATGGAGCGCCTGAAAAACTGGGGGCTGGTGGACAGCTTTCGGCACCTGTATCCGGAAGTCGTCGACCGCTTCAGCTGGTTCGACTATCGCAGCCGTGGCTTTGAAGACGAGCCCAAACGCGGCCTGCGCATCGATCTGATCATGACCTCTACCGGTCTGCAGCCACGCATCAAGGAAGCGGGTGTGGATTACGATTTGCGCGGAATGGAAAAACCGTCCGATCACGCGCCCATCTGGCTGGAACTCAGCTGACTGATCCCCTCCCGGGCTCCTCCTGCGCGATCCTTCCTTATAAGGGGTGGGTCGCGCTGAAAGCTGAAACACGCACAGACCCTGAAATTGTCATATTCCGGCAATCTCTCTGACTTATTCTCCCGGCACCCTCCCGTGATTCATGGTGACGCCGATGCTGCGCGCTTTGCTTACGGCGCTCATTCTGTCGAGCGCCACCCTGCCCGCTTTCGCGCAAGCCGCACTGCCGCTGCCTGCTGGCGATATACCGGCGTTGCGCATTCAAGGCTCCAACACCATCAATGCCCAACTCGGACCTGCGCTGGTCGAAGGATTGATGCGCCAGCAAGGTCTGCAATCGGTACAGACCCTTCCCGGCAACACCCTCAATGAACAGCGCGTCATCGGAACCACGGCCGCCGGTCAACCCGTCAGTGTCGAAGTCGCCGCCCATGGCTCAGGCACCGGTTTCACTGCGCTGAAAGCCGGCAGTGCGGATGTCGCGGCCTCCTCTCGACCGATCAAGGATCAGGAGGCCAAAGATCTGGCCAGCCTCGGTGACCTGAAAAGCGCAGCCAGCGAGCAAACCATTGCCATCGACGGCGTTGCAGTGATCCTGCATCCCGCCAATCCGCTGAGACAACTGGATACCCTTCAACTGGCGCGCATTTTCAGTGGCGAAGTCAGAAACTGGAGTGAGATCGGTGGCAATCCAGGCGCCATCCATCTCTATGTTCGCGATGAAAAGTCCGGCACCTACGAGACGTTCAAGGACCTTGTACTGAGCAAATACGGTAAGACCCTGCTCGGCAGCGCCGCGCGATTCGAATCCAGCGAACAGCTCTCCGACGAAGTCAGCAAGGACATCAATGGCATCGGCTTCATCGGCCTGCCTTCCATCCGCCGCGCCAAGGCGGTGGCCATAGCCGACGGCGATTCCAGGCCCATGCTGCCGACCGTCAGCCTGATTGCCACCGAAGACTATCCGTTGTCGCGACGACTGTACTTTTATGTGCCCACCTCGGCCCATCAGCGCTGGGCGCAGGCGCTGGTCCGTTTCGCGCAGAGCGCCGACGGCCAGGCCATCGTCGCGCAGAGCGGTTTTGTCGCGCAGACCGTGCAGGTGCTCAAGGTGCAGCCTACCGCGCAGATGCCCGCCGATTACCAGGCGCTGGCACGCAAGGCCGAACGCCTGTCCGTCAACTTTCGCTTTGCCCAAGGCAGCGCACGCCTGGACAACAAGGCGCAGCAGGACCTCAAGCGGGTCGCGGATTACCTGAAATCCAGCGACAAACTGGACCGGCATGTGACGCTGGTCGGCTTCGGCGACGCCAAGAGCGACCCGGAGCGTGCCGCCCTGCTTTCCAGGCTGCGTGCCATGGCCGTGCGCCGGGAACTGCTGAAAAGTGGCGTGACGTTCCGCGATATCGTTGGCCTGGGTGACGAGATGCCGGTGGCCACCAACGATATCGACGACGGCCGGATCAAGAACCGTCGCGTCGAAGTCTGGGTGCAGTAATTGGCTGACAGCTAGAGTTGGCTGCGCGCCAGATCTGCCGGCATATATTTGCCCAGTTCATACTTGCCGACGGCAGCGCGATGCACTTCATCCGGGCCGTCAGCCAGACGCAGGGTACGCTGCATGGCGTACATGTAGGCCAGCGGGAAATCATTGGAAACCCCGGCGCCACCATGCATCTGAATCGCTCGGTCTATGACCTTCAGCGCCACGTTGGGGGCAACCACCTTGATCTGCGCGATTTCGCTTCTGGCAACCTTGTTGCCGACGGTGTCCATCATGTACGCCGCTTTCAGGGTCAGCAGGCGTGCCATGTCAATCTCCATGCGCGAGTCGGCGATCAGGTCGATATTGCCGCCCAGCCTGGCCAACGGTTTGCCGAACGCAACGCGGTCAATGGAACGCCTGCACATCAGCTCCAGCGCCCGCTCCGCCATGCCGATCGAGCGCATGCAGTGGTGAATGCGCCCTGGTCCTAGCCTTCCCTGAGCGATTTCAAACCCTCGCCCTTCACCAAGCAGCACGTTTTCGAACGGGACCTTGACGTTTTCGAACAGCACTTCGGCATGGCCATGGGGCGCATCGTCATAGCCGAACACCGGCAGTGGCCTCACGATCTTTACGCCGGGCGTATCGACCGGCACCAGAATCATCGAATGCTGCTGATGGCGCGGCCCCTCAGGATTGCTCAGGCCCATGAATATCAGGATTTTGCAGCGCGGGTCGCAGGCACCGGAGGTCCACCACTTGCGTCCGTTGATGACCCATTGGTCACCGTCACGCTCAGCGCGCGCGGCCATATTGGTGGCGTCCGATGAGGCCACGTCGGGCTCGGTCATGGCAAAGGCAGAGCGAATCTCACCGCGCAGCAGCGGTTCGAGCCAGCGGGTTTTCTGGTCCTCACTGGCATAGCGGACCAGTACCTCCATGTTGCCGGTGTCGGGCGCCGAGCAATTGAAGGGCTCGGGACCGAGCAGTGAGCGACCCATGATTTCCGCCAGCGGCGCGTACTCCAGATTACTCAGGCCGGCGCCAAACCCGGAGTCTGGCAGGAACAGATTCCACAAGCCTTCCGACTTGGCACGGGCCTTGAGC